>Ga0180436_10000103_pt1 | contig 85844 bp, 76 predicted proteins | sample SS_ome_2_FD_132434 | JGI IMG/M metagenome (GOLD analysis project Ga0180436, IMG submission 132434) | Hypersaline lake sediment archaeal communities from the Salton Sea, California, USA - SS_3_S_2 metaG | ecosystem: Environmental > Aquatic > Non-marine Saline and Alkaline > Hypersaline >...
AGCGATTCCTCGCAGCTGCTCATGGTGGCCGCTGCTGCGGGGGCCAGGACCACGGCCGCGGCGGCGGCGGTGAGGAATGCAGGTGCCAGAATCTTGGTGAGCATGGTGCGGGTGCCTTTCGGTGGGCTTCGGTGGTCGATCCCAGATTCGTTCCGGAGGGATTGTGTCTGGTTCTTCCGATATCCCGAGTGTAGGCCCGGTTTCGGTTGGAATCACGAATCTCATAGCATTCACATAAAAATCACGAGTTATATTTCGTTAATTCAGAGTGGTACGGCGGGGCTCGGTGGACGGCCGGTGGTCGGTGGCCGGGGCTGGGGACGGTTTTTGCCGGCCCGAAAATATGAAGCTGCTATCAAACTCGTGATTTATAGTTCGCGTGTAGATAGTGTGGAGTCACTTCATCAAGAACGAGATCGCTACCGCCGGTGGCGAATCGAGTTTGAGCCCCCGGAAAGGGATACCGATCATGAATGTCATCGTTCGCTCCTCCGCCCCGATCGTCGCCGCCGTCGCGATGGCCGCGGCCCTGCTGGCCGCACCTGTTGCGAATGCGAACTCCAACCAGACGAACTGCCGGGACAACGGCCAATACAAGGTGTGCCAGCGGCAGGGTCACTCCTCCCTGCACGCCAAACCGGAAGTGCGCTACGGCCAGGGGGGGCTGTTCAGCTCGCCCTGGTTGCCGGGCTACGGCCGCGGGCCCATGCCCCCGAACCTGGCGCTGGGCTGAGCACCACCCCGACGCCCGAGTCCCCGGCGGACCGGGGGGCGGGGCTCATGGGTGGAGTGTGAGACCAGTCGGGGTTGTGGCACTCGCCGGGCTAGGCTGCCAATCAGCGGGCTGAAATTCCGTAAACTGGCGGAGGGCTGCTGGAGTCCGAGGAGGTGTCCCAGGTGGGGTCTGCCGACGATCGTCGATTCGAGGTTCTTCAGGCCATCGTCGCGGATTTCGTCGCGACCCGGGAGCCAATCGGTTCCAAGTCCCTGGTCGAGCGTCACAGCCTTGGTGTGTCGAGCGCGACGGTACGCAACGATATGGCGGTTCTCGAGGCCGAGGGATACATCGCCCAACCGCACACCAGCTCGGGTCGGGTGCCCACCGAGCGGGGCTACCGCGAGTTCGTCGACCGTATCCACGGGGTCAAGCCCCTGTCGACCCCGGAGCGGCGCGCGATTCTCTCCTTCCTGGAGTCCGGCGTGGATCTCGACGACGTGCTGCGTCGTGCGGTACGGCTGCTCGCGCAGCTGACCCGGCAGGTGGCCGTCGTGCAGTACCCGACGTTGTCGGCGTCAACGGTTCGCCACCTCGAGGTGGTGGCCCTGACCCCGGCCCGGCTGCTTCTGGTGGTGATCACCGACTCGGGTCGCGTCGACCAGCGAATCGTGGAGCTCGGAGACACCATTGACGATGATCAGGTGGTTCAGCTTCGCGACCTGCTCAGTCAGGCCTTGGAGGGCAAGCGCCTGTCGGCGGCCTCGGTCGCGGTCGCGGATCTGGCCAGTGGGCTCAATCCTGGTTCCGGCGGGGGCAGCCTCGGTGATGCTGTCGGACGTTCGGCGACGGTACTGCTGGAATCGCTGGTGGAGCACAGCGAGGAGCGGCTGCTGATGGGCGGTACCGCCAACCTCACCCGCAATACCGCCGACTTCGGCGGGTCGTTGCGGACGGTTCTTGAGGCGCTCGAGGAACAGGTGGTGGTTCTGCGCCTGCTGGCCGCCCAGCAGGACGCCGGTAAGGTGACGGTGCGCATCGGCCAGGAGACGGAGGCCGAACAGATGGCCGGCACATCGGTGGTCACCACCACCTACGGCAGCGCGGGAACGGTCTACGGCGGCATGGGTGTGGTGGGTCCCACCCGGATGGACTACCCCGGGACTATGGCCAATGTCGCGGCTGTTGCGATGTACATCGGTGAGGTTCTCGGTCACCGGGCCGGCTGACGGGCAGTTCCGGCGGAGACGTGTAGAGGCATGAGGAAGAGGGCAGGCGTGGCGCGCGATTACTACGGGATACTCGGGTTGGGCCGGAATGCTGGCGATGCGGAGATCAAACGTGCCTACCGCAAACTGGCCCGTGAACTGCATCCCGACGTCAACCCCGACGAGGAGGCCCAGCACCGGTTCAAAGAGATCAGCGTCGCCTACGAGGTGCTCTCGGATCCGGAGAAGCGACGGATTGTCGACCTCGGCGGGGATCCGCTGGAATCGGCGGGCGGCGGTAACGGATTCGCCGGGTTCGGCGGACTGGGCGATGTGTTCGAGGCGTTCTTCGGCGGGGGTGGCGGCGGCCGCGGGCCGGTCGGCCGGGTTCGCCCCGGTTCGGACTCCCTGTTGCGCTTGCGGTTGACCCTCGATGAGTGCGCGACCGGGGTCACCAGGCAGGTGACCGTCGACACGGCCGTGTTGTGTGACCTCTGTCAGGGGAAAGGTACCCACGCCGACACCACGCCCGTCACCTGCGACATCTGTAACGGCCGGGGCGAGATCCAAACCGTGCAGCGCTCGCTGCTCGGCCAGGTGATGACAGCCCGGCCGTGCCCCACCTGCGGTGGCGTCGGGGAGGTCATCCCGAACCCGTGCCAGCGTTGCGGCGGCGACGGCCGGGTGCGGGCACGCCGCGATGTCAGCGTGAAAATCCCGGCCGGCGTCGCCGACGGGATGCGGGTGCGGCTGGCGTCACAGGGCGAGGTGGGCCCCGGCGGCGGCCCGGCGGGTGACCTCTACGTCGAAGTGCACGAGCAGCAGCACGATGTTTTCGTCCGCGAGGGTGACGATCTGCACTGCACCATTTCGGTACCGATGGCCGACGCCGCACTGGGCACCGCGGTCAGCGTGGAGGGGATCCTCGATGGGGCTATCGAGATCGCCATCGCACCCGGCACCCAGCCGGGCGCGGTGACCACTCTGCGCGGCCGCGGGATGCCACGTTTGCGCTCGGAGACCCGCGGCGATCTGCATGCTCATATCGACGTCGTCGTTCCCGCCAAACTTGATGCCCGTACCCGCGAACTTCTTACCGAGATCAAATCCGTCAGCGGTCAGCGGGCCGCGGTGAAGCCCACTCGGGGCGCCGCTGCGGAGGCGGGCGGCGGAGGGCTGTTCAGCCGGCTTCGGGAAACCTTTACCGGCCGCTGAGTCGGGTCACCGCCACCTGAGCCATGGTCGCCGCGCTCTTCTACGTCCGGACCATTCCGGCCGTTGGTGATTCAGCAGTCGTGGACGGTGACGAGGGTTTCCACGCCGCGTCGGTGCGGAGGATGCGGCCGGGCGAGCGGGTGACGCTTTCCGACGGGGCCGGCGTCGTCGCCGACTGCGTGGTCGAATCCGTTGTCAAGCCGTCCCTGGTCGCTCGGGTGCTGGCCCGCCGGACTGTACCGCCGCCCCGGCCGCCGGTGACGGTGGTGCAGGCCATTCCGAAATCCGAGCGTTCCGAACTGGCTGTCGAACTGGCCACTGAGGCAGGAGCCGACGCGTTCGTCGCCTGGCAGGCCGACCGTTGCGTGGCGCGCTGGGAGGGCGATCGCGCCGGCAAGGGTCTGCGCCGCTGGCGCGCGGTTGCCCGGTCGGCCGCTCGTCAGTCCCGCCGCGCCTGGATTCCAGCGGTGGAGGGCCCGCTGTCGACCGCGGGGCTGTGCGGCTACCTCGGCGGACGTACCGGCGCCCTTGCCCTGGTGCTGCACGAGTCGGCCGACCGCCCCCTGGTTGACCTGCCGATCGCGACGGCCGAGTCGATCCTGCTGATCGTGGGTCCGGAGGGCGGTATCAGCGACCCCGAACTCGGAGAATTGACGGCTTCCGGTGGGGTGCCGGTGCGGCTCGGCCCGACCGTCCTCCGCACCTCCACCGCCGCTGTCGTTGCCCTGGGGGCGTTGGGCGGCCTAACCCCGAGGTGGTCGATCCCGCAACCGGGCTGATCGGTAGAATCATCGAACAGGGCGCCGACCGATGGGCCCGGGAAAGTTAAGGCACCGAATACCACGTGACGCCCCGCCAAAGCAGTGCCGCCGCACAGGTGCGAAGCAGTATGACGGTGCCGCCCGATCTCGTGGTGGGCCTGCTGGGTTCCGCCGATGACAACCTGCTCGCCCTGGAAGCCTGTCTATCGGCCGAGTTGCACGTTCGCGGCAACACCGTCACCATCTCCGGTTCACCCGCGGATGTCGCCCTGGCCGAGCGGGTGATCTCCGAACTGATCGCCATCCTGGCAGGCGGTCAAGCACTCTCGCCAGATTCGGTGCGGCGCAGCGTCGCGATGGTGTCCGGCGATGACAACACCTCGCCGGCCGAGGTTCTGACACTGGACATTCTGTCCCGGCGCGGGAAGACCATCCGCCCGAAGACGCTGAACCAGAAACGCTATGTCGACGCCATCGACGCCAACACCGTCGTCTTCGGTATCGGCCCGGCCGGCACCGGAAAGACCTATCTGGCCATGGCCAAAGCCGTTCAGGCGTTGCAGGCCAAGCAGGTCACCCGGATCATCCTCACCCGTCCGGCCGTGGAAGCCGGCGAGCGACTCGGTTTTCTGCCCGGCACACTCAGCGAGAAGATCGATCCCTACCTGCGCCCGCTTTACGATGCGCTACACGACATGATGGATGCGGAGGCCATTCCGAAGCTGATGAGTGCGGGAGTCATCGAGGTGGCGCCGCTGGCGTACATGCGCGGCCGTACCCTCAACGATGCCTTCATCATCCTGGACGAGGCCCAGAACACCACCGCCGAGCAGATGAAAATGTTTCTCACCCGGTTGGGGTTCAACTCGAAAGTGGTTGTCACCGGGGACATTACGCAAGTCGACCTGCCGGGCGGCGCGCGGTCCGGGTTGCGTGCGGCGGCGGATATCCTGGGCGGGATCGACGATATCCATTTCTGCGAGCTCACCAGTGCCGATGTGGTGCGCCACCGACTGGTGTCGGAGATCGTGGATGCCTACGCCAGAGCCGCTGAGGAGCCCGCCCTCAACCGGGCCCGGCGTCGGTCGCCGCGGCGGTAGGTCGGCGATGAGCATCGAGGTGTCCAACGAGTCGGGCGTGGACGTGTCCGAAGAGGAACTGATCAGCGTCGCGCGATTCGTCATCCGCAGGATGGACGTGAACCCGGCCGCGGAACTGTCGATGGTGCTGCTCGATCTGCGCGCAATGGCCGATTTGCATATGCGATGGATGGACCTGCCCGGCCCGACCGACGTGATGAGTTTTCCGATGGACGAACTCGAGCCCGGTGGGCGGCCGGACGCCCCGGAGCCCGGCCCGTCGATGCTCGGGGACATTGTGCTGTGCCCCCCGTTCGCCGCCAAACAGGCCGCCGCCGGCGGCCACAGCCTGGGTCAGGAGTTGGCGCTGTTGACAGTGCACGGCGTGTTGCATCTGCTGGGATACGACCACGCCGAGCCGGACGAGGAGAAGGAGATGTTCGCGCTTCAACGCCGCCTGCTCGAGGAGTGGGTGGCCGAGCAGGTCGACGGCTATCACAAGGCCCGGCAGGCCGAGCGGGATCAGCGGCTGCTCAACAGGTCCAGGTATTTCGACCGCCCGTGACCGAACTGGCGCCGCTGATCGGCGCGATCGCCCTCATCCTGCTCGGTGGAGTGTTCTCTGCCATCGACGCGGCCATCAGCACCGTGTCGATGGCGCGGGTCGAGGAACTGCTACGCGATGAACGGCCCGGTGCGGCGCGCCTGGCGCGGGTGGTGAACGAGCGGCCGCGCTATATCAACCTCGTCGTCCTGTTGCGCATCGCCTGCGAAGCGACGGCTGCGGTGCTGATGGTGGCCTACCTGTACGACCATCTCGGTTTCCAATGGACGTTGTTCGCGGCGGCATTGATCATGACCGTCTCCAGTTTTGTGCTGGTTGGTGTCGGTCCGCGCACCATCGGCCGACAGAACGCTTACTCGATCGCGTTGGCGTCAGCCCTTCCGCTGCAGACGATTTCGGTGCTCTTAGCGCCGATCAGCCGGCTGCTGATCCTGCTGGGAAACGCCCTGACTCCGGGCCGCGGTTTCCGCAACGGACCCTTCGCCTCCGAGATCGAACTGCGCGAAGTGGTGGACCTCGCCCAACAACGCGGGGTGGTTGCCGACGATGAACGCAAGATGATCCAGTCGGTATTCGAGTTGGGCGACACCCCGGCCCGCGAGATCATGGTGCCACGCACCGAGATGGTGTGGATCGAAAGCGACAAGAGCGCCGCTCAGGCTACCTCTCTGGCGGTCCGCAGCGGGCACTCCCGCATCCCGGTGATCGGCGACAACGTCGACGACATCCTCGGCGTCGTCTACCTCAAGGATCTGGTGCGGCGAACCTACTACTCCGCCAGCGCCGCCCGCGATATCACCGTGGCCGAGGTGATGCGGCCAGCGGTTTTCATCCCGGATTCCAAGGCCCTCGACGACCTGCTCAAGGAGATGCAGCGCGACCGCATCCATATGGCGCTGCTCGTTGACGAGTACGGCGCGACCGCCGGTCTGGTCACCATCGAAGACGTGCTGGAGGAGATCGTCGGCGAGATCGCCGACGAGTACGACACCGACGAGGTGGCTCCGGTGGAAGATCTCGGAGACAATGCGTTCCGGGTCTCGGCGCGGTTGCCGATCGAGGATGTCGGCGAACTCTACGACATCGAGTTCGATGATGACCTGGACGTGGACACCATCGGTGGCCTCGTCGCGCTCAAATTGGGACGGGTGCCGCTGCCGGGCGCGGAAGTCGTGTCACATGGGCTGCGACTGCGGGCCGAGGGCGACTCCGACCATCGCGGCCGGGTACGGATGGGCACCGTGCTGATAAGGCCGGTCCAACCTGAGAGTTCGGGAGCCGAACTGTGAGCGGCTCCGAGTTCCGGTCCGGGTTCGTCTGCCTGGTCGGCCGGCCCAACACCGGCAAATCGACGTTGACCAACGCCCTGGTCGGCAGCAAGGTCGCCATCACCTCCAACCGCCCGCAGACCACTCGGCACACGATCCGGGGAATCGTCCACCGGGAGGGCTTTCAGATCGTGCTGGTCGACACCCCGGGTCTGCACCGGCCTCGCACCTTGCTCGGTAAGCGCCTCAACGACCTCGTCCGCGGCACGTACTCCGAGGTCGATGTGATCGGCCTGTGCATCCCCGCCGATGAGACCATCGGACCCGGCGACCGGTGGATCTACGAGCAGATCCGTGCCGTCGCCCCCAGAACTGCCCTTGTCGTCGTCGTCACCAAGATCGACAAAGTTGCCAAGGATCACCTCGCCGCGCAGTTGGTCGCGGTCAGCGAGTTGGTGGGGGAGCACGCCGCGGCGATCGTCCCGGTGTCGGCTGCTACCGGCGAGCAGGTCGACCTGCTGATCAACGTGCTGGTCGATCGGCTGGAACCCGGCCCGGCGTTCTACCCCGACGGTGAACTCACCGACGAGCCCGAGGAGGTGCTGATGGCCGAGTTCATCCGCGAGGCCGCACTGGAGGGTGTCCGCGAGGAGATGCCGCACTCGCTGGCGGTGGTGATCGACGAGGTCACCCCGCGTGAGGGTCGAACCGAGGAGCAAGGGGCCATGATCGACGTGTACGCGATCCTCTACGTGGAGCGGGACAGCCAGAAGGGCATCGTCATCGGTAAGGGCGGCGCCCGGCTAAAGCGAGTCGGCACCACCGCGCGGCGTCAGATCGAGCTGCTGCTGGGCACCAAGGTTTACCTGGATCTCCGGGTCAAGGTCGCCAAGAACTGGCAGCAGGACCCCAAGCTGCTCGGCCGGCTGGGTTTCTGACGACTCCGGCGCGGGTGGGACACAATGACCGGGCTCGGTGAGAGACTGACCGGATGCGGTTGTACCGGGATCGGGCTGTTGTGTTGCGCCAGCACAAGCTCGGCGAGGCCGACCGCATCGTCACTCTGCTCACCCGGGACAACGGACTGGTACGTGCGGTCGCGAAGGGCGTTCGCCGTACGCGCAGCAAGTTCGGGTCCCGGCTGGAGCCATTCGCCCATATCGATGTTCAACTGCACCCCGGTCGCAATCTCGACATCGTGACGCAGGTGGTCTCGATCGACGCCTTCGCCACTGACATCGTCTGTGACTACGGCCGCTACACCTGTGCCTGCGCGGTCCTGGAGACGGCCGAACGCCTGGCCGGCGAGGAGCGGGCCCCGGCCCCGGCCCTGCACCGGCTGACGGTGGGGGCGCTTCGGGCTGTCGCCGACGGCGCCCGCCCGGGTGAACTTGTGCTTGACGCCTATCTGTTACGCGCCATGGGTATTGCAGGTTGGGCGCCCTCGCTGACCGAGTGCGCGCGCTGTGCAGCACCCGGCCCACATCGTGCCTTCCACATCGCTGCAGGCGGCAGCGTCTGCATGCACTGCCGTCCATCCGGATCGGCGACGCCACCGCAGGCCGTCCTGGACCTGATGGCGGCCCTCTATGAGGGCGACTGGGTGGCTGCGGAGTCCTCAACGCCCTCACATCGTGGGCAGGCCAGCGGTTTGGTGGCCGCGCATTTGCAGTGGCATCTGGAGCGCCAGCTCCGGACGTTGCCGCTGGTGGAACGTGTCTACTCCCGGCCCGCTCCCCAAGGTTCCGGGATCTTCAGGCAGGATGTGCCCCATGGCGATGGAACGGGTGGCCAGCTCCTGGCGGGGGGTTGAGCGCAGGCGGAAGGAGCAGTATCCCCAGCTGCCCCCTGCGCCCGACGGCTACCCGATTTTCCCCGACACCTCCAGCTGGCCGGTGATATTCCCGGAGCTTCCGGCCGCGCCGGGCGGTGGTCCGCGCCGCCCCCCGCAGCACCCTTCCCGAGCAGTGCCGCCGGCGATCCCCGCCGACCAGTTACCCCAGCACGTGGCGATCGTGATGGACGGCAACGGCCGATGGGCCACCCAGCGCGGGCTTAGTCGCACCGAAGGCCACAAGATGGGCGAAGCGGTGCTGATCGATATTACTTGCGGCGCAATCGAACTGGGCATCAAGCATTTGAGCGTGTACGCATTTTCAACGGAGAACTGGCGTCGCAGCAGCGATGAGGTGCGATTCCTGATGGGCTTCAACCGAGAGGTGGTGCGGCGGCGGCGGGAGAACCTCGACATCATGGGTGTGCGGATGCGCTGGGTAGGTTCGCGGGCGCGGATGTGGCGCAGTGTGATCAAGGAGTTCGACATCGCCGAGGAGATGACCGTCGAAAATCGGGTCATCACCGTCAACTATTGCGTCAACTACGGTGGCCGCGCGGAGATAGCCGAGGCGGCACGTTGGATCGCCCGGGAGGCCGCCGCCGGCCGGATCGACCCCGAACGGGTGGGCGAGCGCACCATCACCGACCATCTGCACCGCCCCGACATCCCCGATGTGGATTTGTTCATCCGGACGTCCGGGGAGCGCCGGGCGAGCAATTTCATGTTGTGGCAGGCGGCCTATGCCGAGTACGTGTTCCAGGACAAACTGTGGCCGGACTACGACCGCCGGGACCTCTGGGCGGCGTGCGAGGAATACGTGCATCGGAACCGCCGGTTCGGCCGAGCCTGATGACCCTTGCCGACACCCTGGCCGGTGTTCTCTCAGCAGTCATGTCCGTCGAGGCTGAAGAGGACGGTGCGCTGACACTCCGGCACGATGGCACCATCGCCTCGTTGCGGGTTGTGACCGTCGCCGAGGGCCTCGAAATGGTCTCACTGACCCAGATGCTGGCCTGGGACCTGCCGGTCGGGCCCGACCTATTGAAAAAGGTTGTCGCACTTGGGCAGACAAATATGCTGGGCGCTATCGTCGTCGCCGATCAGACTCAGGGGCAGGCCGATGTGTTGTTGCGATACAACTTCCCCGCCGGCACCCTCGATGAGGGGGCGCTGCAGACCCTGGTCCTGATGGTGCTCACCGCCGGGACAGCGGTTCGGGAGGCGCTGGCCTGACGGCGCCGGCAGCCGGCGGGGCCCACTACTGGAAATCATTCCCACTGGCGGTTTCCGTGCGGTGACGCATGTCAAGGTTCGACCGGCCGGTCGCCTAGGCTGTTGGAGGTTTGCTGCCGGCAGACATCGTGAACAGGCAAGGAGTGCACCCCACCGTGGCGTCCGTCATTGATTCCGTCGTCAACCTGGCCAAGCGCCGTGGCCTGGTGTACCCCTCGGGGGAGATCTACGGCGGCACCCGATCGGCATGGGACTACGGGCCGCTGGGTGTGGAACTGAAGGAGAACATCAAACGGCAGTGGTGGCGCGCCATGGTCACCGGCCGAGATGACGTCGTCGGTCTGGACAGTTCGATCGTTCTGCCCCGGGAGGTCTGGGTGGCCTCCGGCCACGTCGAGGTCTTCCACGACCCTCTTGTCGAGTGCCTGCAGTGCCACAAACGGCACCGCCAGGATCATATGCAGGAGGCGCACGCCGAGAAGAAGAAGATCGCCGACCCGGAGTCGGTGCCCATGAGCGAGGTTGTCTGCCCGGACTGCGGCACCAAAGGCAAGTGGACCGAGCCGCGCGAATTCAACATGATGCTCAAGACCTACCTCGGCCCCATCGAGAGCGAGGAGGGCCTGCACTACCTGCGGCCGGAGACCGCGCAGGGCATCTTCGTCAACTTCGCCAACGTCGTGACCACGTCTCGGCGTAAGCCGCCGTTCGGGATAGGCCAGATCGGTAAGAGCTTCCGCAACGAGATCACCCCCGGCAATTTCATCTTCCGCACCCGGGAGTTCGAACAGATGGAGATGGAGTTCTTCGTCGAGCCGGACACCGCCCGGGAATGGCACCAGTACTGGATCGATACCCGGCTGCAGTGGTACGTGGACCTTGGTATCGAGCGCGACAATCTGCGGCTCTACGAGCATCCCAAAGAGAAGCTGTCGCACTATTCAGACCGCACCGTGGACATCGAGTACAAGTTCGGATTCCAGGGCAACCCGTGGGGTGAGCTCGAGGGCGTCGCCAACCGCACCGACTTCGATCTGAGAACTCATTCGGAGCATTCCGGTGCCGACCTCTCGTTCTACGACCAGGCGGCCGATACCCGGTTCATTCCCTATGTCATCGAACCGGCTGCGGGCCTCACTCGTTCGTTTATGGCTTTTCTGGTCGACGCCTACGCCGAGGACGAGGCGCCCAATGCCAAGGGCGGGGTCGACAAACGCACGGTGCTGCGTCTGGACCCCCGGCTGGCCCCGGTGAAGGTGGCCGTACTGCCGCTGTCCCGGCATGCGGATCTGAGCCCGAAGGCTCGCGATCTAGCCGCTGAGCTGCGCCGGAACTGGAACGTGGAATTCGACGACGCCGGCGCTATCGGCCGACGCTACCGGCGCCAGGACGAGATCGGAACGCCGTTCTGTGTGACGGTCGACTTCGACACCCTCGAGGACCACGCGGTGACCGTCCGTGAGCGCGACGCGATGACCCAGGAGCGTGTCGGTCTTGATGCCGTCGCGGGCTACCTGGCGTCGCGGCTGATCGGCTGAGGCCCTCGGAGCTCACTTCGACAAGAGGTTGTCGCGCGTAGGTGGGCCAGACGCACTCGTGCCGCGGAGCGTTCCCCGCTAGAACCGCCCGCCGCCGCCGAGCCATCCGCCGCCGCCCCCGCCCCCGGGTGATCCGCCGTAGGTGGTGGATGTCCAGCCGCCGCCACCGCCACCACCACCGCCCAGCCCGCCGCTGAGGATGCTGCCGAGGATGATCCCGCCGACCATCGCGCCCATATCGGACTGGCCACGCCCGCGGTAGTGGGCCTGATACGCCCGTTGTCCGGCCTGAACATCCTGGTTGGCCAGCTGCTGAGCCTGGGCGGCCAGCAGGGCCGCATTGTTGGCGTGGGCGATCGCCGCGCTGATGTCGGTTGCACTCCTGGTCTCGGCGGCATCAAGCTGGCGGGCGGCCTCGTTGAGTCGGGTCCGGGCCTGGGGACCGACGCTGCCGCGGCGGGTGTCGATGTAGTCCGTCACGGAACGCACTCTCGACTGGGCGGTGAACATCGCCTGTCGGTACGACTTCTTCAAGCGCTCGGCTGCTTCGCGTTCCTCAGCGACTCCAGCCAGAAGCCGGTCGAGGTCGGCATCGGCCTGGGCCAGCTGGGTGAAAGCTCCCAGCGGGTCGGTCGCCCCGTCGGTCTGGGCCGCCGCGACAGCGGTGACCGCGGCATCGCGCGCCGCCGACAACTCGCCGGCCTGGGCCAGCCCGCCCCGGGCGAGTTGCTCGGACGCCTGGCTGATACCGCGCTGGATGTCTTCGATGGCCGCGGGAAGCTCGGCAACCGCGCGACGAATATCGCTGCCCGCACTGTCCACGGCATCGAGCATCGTGCCGGCCTGCTGCAGAGCCGATTCGGCCGCACGAACCGAATCGATCAAATCGGCGACCTCGCCGGCCACCGGCTTGGCCGCCAGTTTCCGGCCGCGGGTAATGGCTTGTTCGGCGAAGCTCAACCGCTCCCTGGCCGCGTCGACGTTACGGGAGACCGATGCCAGCGCGGACTCGTTGAACTCGGCGTGAAACTGGGCCAGCTTCTGCTGGGACGGTTCGACGCGCGCGGTAACGGTGACCAGCTGCCGGGTGAGAGCATCCAGCCGTTCCGGGGCGTTGAACACCAGGTCCCGCATCTGGTGGAAGGCGGCGTTTTGAGCTTCCAGATCTTCATTGGCCTTCGCGGCGGCCACCACCACGCGGGTGAGTAGATCGCGGCGTTCGGACAGCGGCTCGGGGATGTCGTCATCGAGTTTCTGGCGAACCGCGAACGCCTGCTGAAGGGTGATCCGGGCGTGATCCACCGCAGCGGCGAACGGGGCGGTCGGTGCCTCACCGAACTCCTCGACGGCGAGCACCAGCTCGTTGGCGCTGGTTCGCACCGCGTTGTCCACGGTGACGACGATCGAGCGGGACAGCTCGTCGAGCGCCTCAATCGGTACCGAGGCCAGTGCCTGCGGATCGGTCGGGTCGAGTTTCTCGGCTGCGGCAACATCGGCGGCGTGGCGCTTACGCCGGCGGGCGCGGCTCCAGGCCATCAACGCCCCGATCATCAGAAGCCCGAGTCCGGCGATGATCAACAGCGGCATCAGCGATGGCCCGCCGCCCGGGCCGCCGGCGGTCTTGCCCAGACCGGCCAACCCGGTGGCCGCGGCCATCGCCGCGCCGGCCCAGTCGTCGTCGCGCAGAGCCGGTTCGATCCGGTCGCGGCGGATGTCATCGATTTTCGTGGAACTGCCGCCCGCCGCTGCCGGGGAAACCAGAAACGCGTAGGACCTCTGGCCGGTGGCGACTGCGAGGATCGCGTCCTCGCTGCTGAGATCGCTGATCTTCTGGGTCTGCTGAGCCCAGCCGACGGCGCCCTGCGGCGCGAACGAATCGACGTAGACCACCCACAACCGGACGCGCCGCTCGGTGTACAGCTGATCGACGGCCTTCTGGACATCGGCCAGCTGCCGGTCGTTGAGCACCCCCGCGTTGTCGGTGACGTAGTCGGGCAGCCGGAAGGGTGGCTCGGCGGCCGCCGCGGGGGCCACCAGAGTGGCCGCGGTCAGGATCGCCGCGAGCAGGCTGAGCAGACGGGCAGGGCGCATGACCGCCAATCTAGTAGCCCGCCGGCACAACGTTGTACCGCGCCAGCAAAAGTACGTGGCGTTCATCGGCGGGCGTACTGGCAGACTGTGCCACGGTGAGGACGAACCAGAGCGGCCGCTACGGTCAGGCCGACCGCGAGCGGGTGGTGGCAGAGACCGCGAAGTCCGCGGCGCTTCCCGGAACCCGCACCGAGCATCGCACTGATTTCGCCCGCGACCGGGCCCGGGTCCTGCACAGCGCCGCGTTGCGTCGGCTGGCCGACAAGACCCAGGTCGTTGGTCCGCGGGAGAGTGAAACCCTGCGCACACGGCTGACGCATTCGCTGGAGGTGGCGCAGATCGGCCGGGGTATGGCCGTCCCGCTCGGCTGTGATCCGGACCTGGTCGATATGGCCGGCTTGGCCCACGACATCGGTCACCCACCCTACGGACACAATGGGGAACGGGCGCTGGACCGGTTCGCTGAAGATATCGGCGGCTTCGAGGGCAATGCGCAGAACTTTCGAATTCTCACCCGCCTTGAACCCAAAGTCCTCGCCGCCGACGGGTCCCGCAGTGTGGGCCTCAACCTGACCCGTGCGGCGCTCGACGCCGTCACCAAGTATCCCTGGCAGCGTGCCGCGCCCCCCGGCAAGTTCGGTTTCTACGCCGATGACATCACGATCGCCGACTGGGTGCGCGCCGGGGCACCGGACGGCGGGCCCTGCCTGGAGTCGCAGGTCATGGACTGGGCCGACGATGTCGCCTACTCCGTGCACGATGTCGAGGACGGCGTGGTTTCGGGGCGTATCGACCTGCGAGTGCTTGCCGACGCCGACGCGGCCGCCGCGCTGGCCGGGCTGGGCACGTCGGTGTTCGGCGGCGGTCCCGCCGGTCCGGTCCCCGGCGATCTGGAGGCCGCCGCGGATCGGCTGTCCCGGCTGCCGGTGGTGGCCGCCGTCGGCCGCTATGACGGAACCCTGGCGGCCTCGGTCGCACTCAAAGCGCTGACCAGTGAACTAGTCGGCCGATTCGCCTCCGCAGCGGTCGCCCGGACGCTCCAGACCGCCGGCCCGGGGCCGCTGGTGCGCTACCGGGCGGATTTACAGGTGCCGGGCACCGTTCGCGCCGAGGTGGCGGTGCTGAAGACCCTGGCGCTGCAATTCATCATGTCCGACCAGCGACATCTCGACATTCAGGCCCGCCAGCGCGAACGCATCCACCGGGTGGCCGGTCAGTTGTTGGCCGGCGCCCCCGGCACGCTGGACCCGTTGTTCGCCCCGTCATTCGATCGCGCCGACAACGATGCCGAACGCAAACGGGTCATCGTCGACCAGATTGCGTCCTACACCGAGGGTCGTTTGGAGCGTATCGACGCCCGCAGGCCGGTCTAGCCCAGATCTCGACGGATCTAGACTGTGGCGGTGTCCGGTGCGGTGGGTGGGGGCGGTACCCGGAGGGGCCGTATTCCCGACCGCGATATCGCCGCGGTCCGGGACAAGGTCCGGATAGAGGACGTGGTCGGCGACTACGTCCAACTTCGCCGGGCCGGCGCAGACTCCATGAAGGGTCTGTGTCCGTTTCACGACGAGAAGTCCCCGTCGTTTCACGTCCGGCCCAACCACGGCCACTTCCACTGTTTCGGCTGCGGCGAGGGCGGCGACGTCTACGCCTTCCTGCAGAAGATCGAGCATGTCAGCTTCGTCGAGGCCGTCGAGCTGCTGGCGGATCGGATTGGCCACACCGTCAGCTACACCGGCGGTGGTAACACGAACCAGCGCGACCGCGGCAGCCGGAGCAGACTGACCGCAGCGACCGCGGCAGCGCAGGACTTCTATTCGGCGGCATTGGAATCCGTTGAGGCCGAACCAGCGCGCCGATACCTTGTCGAGCGAAACTTCGACGCGGCCGCGGCACAGCGGTTCGGCTGCGGCTTCGCCCCGTCGGGCTGGGACTCGCTGACCAAGCATCTGATTCGCAAGGGCTTTGAGTTCAAGGAACTCGAGGCCGCCGGTCTGTCCCGGGAGGGTCGACGCGGCCCGATGGACCGATTCCACCGGAGGCTGCTGTGGCCGATCCGCGGGGCGAGCGGGGAGACGCTGGGCTTCGGGGCACGCCGAATCTTCGACGATGACCCGATCGAGGCCAAATACGTCAACACCCCCGAGACCGTGCTGTACAAGAAGTCGGCGGTGCTGTTCGGTATCGACCTGGCCAAGCGGAGTATCGCCAAAGGGCATCAGGCGGTGGTGGTCGAGGGCTACACCGACGTGATGGCGATGCACCTGGCCGGGGTCACCACCGCGGTTGCCTCCTGTGGGACGTCCTTCGGTGACGAGCATCTGGCGATGCTGCGCCGGTTGATGATGGACGACAAATTCTTCAAAGGCGAACTGATCTACGTCTTCGACGGCGACGCGGCCGGGCAGGCCGCTGCGATCAAGGCGTTTGCGGGGGAACAGAATCTGGCCGGGCAGAGCTTCGTCGCGGTAGCCGCCGACGGTATGGACCCGTGTGATCTGCGGCTGGCGGCCGGTGACGTCGCGTTGCGCGATCTGGTTGCCAGGCGTACACCGCTGTTCGAGTTCGCCATCCGGACCACGCTGACCGGCCATGACCTCGATAGTGCCGAGGGCCGGGTCAGCGCGTTACGGCAGTGCGTGCCCATGGTCGCCAAGATCAAAGACCCCACCCTGCGCGATGAGTACGCACGCCAGCTCGCCGGCTGGGTCGGCTGGGACGATGTCGCGCAGGTCATCGGCCAGGTCCGCGGGGAAGCCGGACGCAAACCCGGTACTCGCGGTGGGCGCCGGGCGCCTGCCGAGGTGCAACGCAACCCGGTGGCCGAGCGGCCCAACCCGCGTGATCCCACCCTGTGGCCGCAACGGGAGGCGCTGAAATCCGCCCTGCAGTACCCGGCGCTGGCCGGGCCGGTATTCGACTCGCTCACAGCGGACAGCTTCACCCACCCCGGCTACTCGGCGGTTCAGGCCACCATTGCGGCCGCCGGCGGCACGTCGGCGGGTCTGACCGGCGCGCAGTGGATGGAACGGGTTCGCGAGCAGTCGGCCAACCCGGCGGTGGCGGGGCTGGTCAGCGAACTGAGTGTCGAGACCATCAAGGTCGAGGATGACGAGAGGTTGCCGCGGTACATCGGCGGCGTGCTGGCACGTCTGCAGGAGGTCTGGGTGGGCCGGCAGGTCGCCGAGGTCAAATCAAAGCTGCAGCGGATGTCTCCGGCCGAGCAGGGCGATGAGTACCATGCGTTGTTCGGCGATCTGGTGGCGCTGGAGGCTTACCGGCGCAGCCTGCTCGAACAGGCCAGCGGGGATGACCTGACCGCATGATCAGAGTTATCGTTAACGGATCGGACGTTTCCGGCGAAAGGCCACATATGAGCTCCGCAACTAGTGCGCTCCGGCGTATCGCCGTGGCAGGGGGGCTGGCCATCGCCGCGACGGCCGTGCCTGTCGTCATCGGGATGGCGGCCTCGGACTCCGGGGTGACCACAGCGGAGGGCGACTGCCTGGCCTGGTTCGGATCCCGCGGTGAGGGTATCTGTATGGGCTACTCGAATGGCAACCCCACTTATATCGGCACCCCTCAAGTGGGAATTTGGGGGCCCGGATATGGAAACGGGCTGGGGTTGTCCACCGGTCCGCTGTTGCCGGGCCAGACCATCACCCAGGGCATCAATCCCTGACTGTCCGGCGGTCGGGTTCCAGCACCGCCGTCCCCGCGTCGATCTCAGTGAGTTTGACCATCGGAGGGTCCGGGGATACCCGATCGGCTAACTTTCGCCGTCCCGCATCGATCACCGATTTGGTGGCGGGATGGCCGGTAACAGCCTTGTAGGTGCTGACGATTTGCTCATATCGTTCCCGCCCGGCTTTGGTGCCGAGCACGTAGCCCGTCGCCAGCACGGCCACAAACCCGATCACGCTCTTCCCTCCATGACACCATCCTGCCTGATGTGTGCGCCTGGGTCCGGTCCTGCCGCCCTTGGCGTCACAGGCCCCGGGTACGCTACAGTCTGTCTCCGACCCGCGATCATATCGGCGCGGGGCCGGTCCCCTGTAGCTCAATTGGCAGAGCTTCCGACTGTTAATCGGACGGTTGATGGTTCGAGTCCATCCGGGGGAGCATCTGTCCCGGCGGGTAATCTCGCGACGGAGTGCCCGCCAACGATGGAGACCCCGAATGAAGCCACTGCGGGCATCCTCCGGCGTGGTACTCGGCCTGGTCCGCGTCGGCTACCTCGCCAACACCTCGATGAGGCCGGGCGACACCCTGACGACAACGCCAAGTTGGCCCTGACCGTCCGGACTCTGACCGATGGATAGGTGGCAGGAAAATCGCCGGTGTGATCTCAGATCGGCTGACCTGTGATCAGGACGGTGGGCCGACTGGGCATGCTTCGGGTTGCCGGGCTGGTGTTCTGGCAACTGCGCTTCACCCTGCTGGCGATCCTCCTGACAGTCGGGCTGCTGATTCCGGTACCCGATGCGGCCCAGAGCGAATATGCCGCTGCCGTGCTGTCGGTGCTGGGTATTGGCGCATCGGTGTTCATCGCCTTCCGCAACACCACCGCCTACAACCGGTGGTGGGAGGCGCGCACCCTGTGGGGCGGCATCATCATCAACGCCCGCACCCTGCACAACGGCCTGACCGCGGTCGATGACGGATCGCCGGCGATGACGGCGATCCTGGATCGGATGCGCCGGCGCCAGGTCCGGTACTGCTGGGAGCTCGCCGCTGAGTTACGGCGCATCCCGCCGGTGGCAGGGGTCAGAGACCTCACCCCGGAGGATCCCGCCGAGGCCGGTGCGGTGGACCTGCTCAACCGGCAGGCCGCCGATATCCAGGCCCTGGCCACCGGCGGTCATATCGACCCCCAGGCCAGGGTCCTGCTCATGACCGCCAACACCGGTGCCGCGGCCGCACAGAGCGGTCTGGAGCGGGTTCGTAACGAGCCGCTACCCGTGCACTACGACCTCTTCATCCGCGGGCTGGCGTGGTTCTTCGGCATCATGGCCTTCAGTCGGCTTGACGGGGCAACCCACCACCCGGCCAGCCTGGTGATCGGGATCCTGCTGATGTCGGCGTTCATCGTCGCCGAACGGCTCGGGCACTTCATCGAGCAGCCGATGAGCAACCGGGTCTTCGATATTTCGATGTATCGGTTCTGCAGCACCATCACCGGCAATCTGCTTGGTGCCGGCCATCCGCTGGCCCAGCCCCGGGAAAGCGAAAAGGCGACCGTCTGGATGTGAGTCAGTCATCGGCAGCGGCCTCGGCAGGTCGGCGCACCGGACCTAGCGCGGGAACTGGCAGAATCGAGCAATGACGTCGACCCGGCCGCACGCGCCGGCGCAATCCGCTGGTCCGGCGGCCCGTCATCGCCCCTCACGATCGCTGTCCCCGGTCGAGATGGCCCAGGCCGCGGTGATGGGCTCCCTCAGCGCGGCGCTGACCATCGTTTCGGTGGTGGTGCCCTTCGCCGGCGGTCTGTCCCTTCTGGTTGCCGTTCCGATGGGCCTTTTGGCCTACCGCTACCGGCTCCGGGTGCTGTTGGCATCGGCGTTCGCCGCGAGCACCGTGGCATTCCTGATTGCCGGTATCAGCGGTTTCATGGTGGTGCTGAATTGCGCCTATGTCGGTGGGGTGACGGGCATCATCAAGCGTCGGGGCCGTGGTACGCCCACCGTGCTCGTCGTGTCGGCAGTTGCCGGTCTGCTCAACGGGGTTTGGATTGTCGCGGCGCTGATGGTGCTGGTCCGGCTGAGGACCCTGGTCTTCGAGGCCATGACCGCCAACGTCGACGGTGTGGTGACGGCAATGTCGCAGTTCGAGCCGCTGCGCCAGCCCGCTCAGGACGCCCGGGCGCTGTTCGGCACCGCGCTGGAGTACTGGCCGGTGTTGATCATGGGGTATTCGGTCTTCACGATCATGGTGGTGTCGGTCGTGGGCTGGTGGGCGCTGTCTCGGGTGCTGGAGCGGCTGCGTGGCATCCCGGACGTTCACAAGCTGGAAACTCCCAGTGAGAGCGGGCCGGTGGCCCCGGTCCCGGTTCGCCTGCGTGAGGTCCGATTCCGGTATCCGGGAGCGGCCAATGATGCGCTGCGATCATTGAGTCTGGCCGTCGAACCCGGGCAACACGTCGCGATCACCGGTGCCAACGGGTCGGGCAAGACCACCCTGATGCTGCTGCTGTGCGGACGTGAGCCGAGCGCGGGAGTCATCGAGCGCCCCGGCGCGGTCGGGCTCGGTCAATTGGACGGCACCGCGGTCGTGATGCAGCATCCGGAGAGCCAGGTGCTCGGAACCCGGGTCGCCGACGATGTCGTGTGGGGGCTGCCGCCGGGCACTCGCACCGACGTGTCGGGTCTGCTCGGCGAGGTCGGGCTGACAGGTATGGAGGAGCGCGAGACCGGCGGGCTCTCCGGCGGTGAATTGCAGCGGCTGGCGGTGGCCTCGGCGCTGGCCCGCCGGCCCTCCATGCTGATCGCCGACGAGATCACCAGCATGGTGGACCAGCGGGGCCGGGAGGCGCTGCTCGGGGTGCTGTCCGGTCTCACCGAGCGGCACCGGATGGCGCTGGTGCACATCACCCACTACGACACCGAGGCGCAGAACGCCGACCGAACCGTGAATCTCAGCCAGTCGCAGGACAATATGGTGATGGTCCCCCAGGCCGCCGCGCCCGCCGGGACGGTACACCCGGAGCCGCGCGGCAGCGCACCGGTGCTGGAGCTATCCGGTGTCGGCTACGAGTACGCCAGCGGAACACCGTGGGCCAAGACCGCGCTTCGTGGTGTCAGCCTCACCGTCAGCAAGGGTGAGGGAGTGCTGATCCACGGCGGTAACGGTTCCGGGAAGTCCACCCTGGCCTGGATCATGGCCGGACTCACCACCCCCACCACGGGCTCTTGCCTGGTGGGGGGGCTGCCCGCCGATGACCGGGTGGGCGATGTCGCAATCGCGTTCCAGGCAGCCCGATTGCAGCTGCTGCGCAGCCGTGTCGATCTCGAAGTCGCCTCTGCCGCAGGGTTTTCCCCGCATGACACCGGCCGGGTGATAGCGGCTCTGGCCACCGTCGGGCTGGATGCCTCGCTCGCCGGCCGCCGAGTTGACCAGCTCAGCGGCGGGCAGATGCGCCGGGTGGTGATCGCCGGTCTGCTTGCCCGCCAGCCGCGGGCGTTGATCCTCGACGAACCGCTGGCGGGGTTGGACGCGGCAAGCCAGCAAGGCCTGCTGCGGCTGCTGACCGACCTGCGCCTGAACACCGGCCTGACTGTGATCGTCATCTCGCACGATTTCGCCGGCCTGGAGCAGCTGTGTCCGCGCACCCTGCATCTGGACGGCGGAGTGCTTGCACCTGCGCCCGCTTCGGCCGGGGAGATACCGTGAGCGCCGGTCGCCAGCGGCGTCCGGTGGTGCTGCTGCGCCCGGTCCCGGGAACCTCGGTCATTCACGAAATGTGGGCCGGGACGAAGCTGATCGCGGTCTTCGTCATTTCGCTGTTGCTGGCGTTTTACCCGGGCTGGTTCGCGATCGGGTTGATGGCGGCGATGGTGATGCTGGTGATCCGGCTCGCGCACATTCCTCGTGGTGTGGTGCCGTCGGTGCCGCGCTGGCTGTGGATTCTGTTGCTTCTCGGTGCGGTCACCGCCACCCTCGGCGGTGGTCAGCCGGTGCTGCACCTGTGGTCGGTCGACCTGGAGGTCGGCGGCCTGCTGAAGTTCCTGCGGTTCACCCTGCTCTCGATCGTGCTGTTGGCGCTCGGCGCGCTGGTGTCGTGGACCACCAACGTCGCCGATGTCGCCCCCGCCGTCGCGACACTGGGCCGTCCGCTGCGGCCGCTGCGGATTCCGGTCGACGACTGGGCCGTCGCCCTGGCGCTGTCGCTGCGCGCCTTCCCGATGCTGCTCGACGAGTTCCGGTTGCTCTACGCCTCCCGGCGGCTGCGTCCGCGGCCGGTGCTGCCCGACCGGCCCGCCCGCCGGCGGCGATGGGCCACCGAACTGGTCGACCTTTTGGCGGCGGGTATCACCGTCGCGTTGCGGCGGGCCGACGAGATGGGAGATGCCATCACCGCCCGCGGCGGCACCGGACAGATCTCGGCGGCCCCGTCGCGGCCCCGGCGGGCGGACTGGGTGGCGCTGAGCATCCTGGGCGTGTTGGCGGCGCTGGCGATCGTGGTGGAGGTCCGCGGGCTGGGCTGAGGGCCCTCTTTCCCGCGAGCGTGCGTGTCGGTACGCCGACACGCCGTGTCGGGGTATCTTTTGCGCGCGCTCGCGGGGGTGCGGGTGCGGGTGCGGGGTGCGGGATGCGGGTGCGGGGCACTATCGCCGGGCGGCGGTATTGGCCGCGCGCTGAGCCGCGGCCAGGGTGTCGGCGACCGGCCGGCGGCCCAGGAACATCTCGTCGAAGTATGGCTTGATGGCCTGGAATCCGGCGGCGAAACCGGGCCCGCCAGGTGCGGCGATACGGGGGCCGTCGAGGACCGAGAAGAACGGTTCGACGCCGACACCCCGGGCGTTCCAGTAGTCGAAGTAGCCCCGCTGGGCCGGTAGCACCGCGGGTATCGCGGCTCCGGCCCTGCCCAGGTAGGAGTTGCCCGCACCGCCCATCCAGGCCAGCACCGCGCGGACCGCCTCGGGGTGACGGGTGGCCGGATTACCTGCGGCCGCAATGCCGTTGGTCACGCTGACCCGGCCCGCCGGGCCCGCCGGAAGCATCACCACACCCCAGTCGAAGCTGGCCTGATCGGCCACCTGCGCCAGGTTGTAGGTGCCGGATTGGAAGGTCGCCATCCGCCCGGACAGGAACTGATTGCGGGAGAAGTCGCCGTTATCGTTGGTATCCGAGGCCGGCGGCGAGACGTGGTAGGTGTTGATCAGTTCGACGACGTAGCTCAGGGCGGTCGCGGCCTGCGGGTTGTCGAAGGCGAACCGATCGCCGTCGCTGAACATCCCGCCCGCGGAGCCGATGTAGTTCAGGGTGATGCCCTGCAGGTCGTTGGCGGCGTTGTAGCCCCACTGGCGGATTCGGCGGGAATCGAAACCCGCTGTACCCGAACGCCGTCCGGCGTTGTCGACGGTGAGCCGGGCCAGCAGTGGGCGCAGTGTGTCGCGGGCCGGATCAGGGTCCCAGCGGGCGCTGGCCAGTTCCGCCGGTGTCACGTCGGCGGCGGCGAGCAGATCGGCGTTGTAGTACAGCGCGATCCCGGCGTCGGTCAGTTGTGGGACGCCCCACAGCACACCATCGCGGGTGAACTGCCCGACCACCGTGGGCTCCCAGTCCGGTAGCGGTGTGACGGGCATCAGGCGGTTGTTATCGGCGTACTCGGCGAAGTGCGAGTTGTTGATCCAGAAGATGTCATCGGCACCGCCGCCGGCCACATCGGTTCGCAACGTGTCGAAGTAGCTCGAGTAGGAGACCAGCGTGGTGCGGACCTCGATACCGGGGTGCTCCCGACTGAACTGCTCAAAGGACTCGCGGTAGGCCGCGGCGACCTTCTCGTCCCATAACCGGACGGTGACGACGGTCCGGCCAGCCGGATGGCCGCCGCGGCCCAGTACCACCACCGCTGCTACCAGAAGCAGCGCGACGGCGACCAGTGCGGCCAGTGCCATTGTGGAGAACCGGAGTCTTCTCATTTCAGCCCCGTGACGACGATCGAGCGCACGATATGGCGCTGGAACACAGCGAACAGCATCACCAAAGGCGCTATCGCCGCCGTGGTGGCCGCCATCACCAGCGTCCACTGCGCGTTGTACTGCGACTGCAGGCCGGCGGTGGCCACGGTCAGCACCCGCCAGGTGTCACCGCTGGTGATCACCAGCGGCCACATGAAGCTGTTCCACTGCGAGACAACGGTGATCAGCGTAAGGGTGGCCAGGATCGGCTTGCTGGCCGGCAGCACCACATGCACGAGCACGTCCAAGGTGTTGGCGCCGTCCAGGCGGGCCGCGTTGATCAGATCAGCGGGGATGGCCCGGAAGTACTCGCGGAGCAGGAAGATGGCGTACGGAGATCCGAACAGGAACGGCAGCACCAGTGCCCAGAAGGTGTTGCGGAGCCCCAGCTCGGCCATCATGAGATAGAGCGGGACCACCGTCACCGTCGCAGGCACCATCAACGTCGCCACGTACACCCAGAACAGGGTGTCGCGGCCGGGAAAGTCCAGGCGGGCGAAGGCGTAAGCGGCCAGCACCGAGAATGTCAGTTGGCCGAGGGTGATGATCGCGGTCATCAGCACCGTGACCGCGAGGGCGCGGCCGAATCCGGCACCGCCCAGCGCGGTGTAGTTCTCCAGCGTTGGCGGGTCGGGCACGGACAGCGGTGTGCCGGTGGCGAACTGTCCGGCGGAGGTGAACGATGTCAGCAGCCCGAGCGCAAACGGAGCCATCGTCAAGGCGGCGGCGATCACCAGGCCGGCGTAGATCAGCCCGCTACGCGACGTCATAGCTGATCCGTCGTCTGAAGTAGAGATGCTGGACGACCGTCACCCCGACCAGAACCAGAAACAGCACCAGGGCCATCACCGCGGCTCGTCCGATCGCGGCCGCCCCGAACGCCTCGGCGTAGATCCGATGGGCGACCAGGTCGGTGCGTCCCGCCGGCCCGCCGCCGGTCAGCGCGTAGACGGTGTCAAAAACCTGCGCCGCGCTGACAACACCGGTGACCGAGACGAAAAAGAAGGTGGGTCGCAGCATCGGTAGTGTGATCCGCCAGAACCGCTGCCAGGCGTTGGCGCCGTCGATGCGGGCGGCGGCGTGCACCTGCGGTGGGATGGCCAGGATGCCGGCCAGGAAGAATAACGCGACATAACCGACGTTGGTCCACACCGTCACCGCCGAGACCACCGGCAGGGCCAGGCCGGGGTCGGTCAGCCACTCGATGCGCCGGTCCAGGATGGTGCTGACCGCCCCGTCGGTGGGGGCCAGGATCCAGCGCCACATCACCGCCACCGCCAGCGGGGAACAGATCCACGGTATGACGTACAGCGTGCGGAACACCCCGCTGCCGGGAAGTCCGCGGGCCAGCATCGCGGCCGCGCCCAGGCCCAGCAGCACCTGGGCCGGAACGACGATCGCGATGAAGGCCAGCGTGATCAGCAGCGAATTACCGAAGTCGGCATCGGTCAGCACCGAACGCCAATTGTCCAGGCCCACAAAACGGATCGGGCCCAGCAGATCCCAGCGGTGCAGGCTCAGCCACACCACCACCAGCATCGGCAGCAGCAGAAAGCACACCACTCCGAACAGGCTCGGCGCCAGCAGCCCATAACTCAACAGAGTCGTGCGCACACGCCGCCGGTTCACGCCTGCCATTAAAGCTCCCGGCTACGGTGGTGCGGTGAGATCCCATACAACCGGTGTCGATGAGGACTTCCTGGCCCTGCCGCGGCACCGCCTCGCCGATGCGGCCCTGTCGGCGGCGGTGGCCGGTGGCGCCAGCTACGCCGACCTGCGACTGCACGCCATCACCACCGAGATCGTGCACCTGCGCGACGGCGAGTTGGAGTCGGCGGTGCTCGACCGCGATATCGGCCTAGCGGTGCGGGTTCTCGTCGACGGCACCTGGGGCTTCGCCTCGCACGCTGGGCTGACTCCCGATATCGCCGCGGAGTCGGCCCGCCACGCGGTGGGGGTGGCGGTGACGCTGGCCGCGCTGAGCGCCGAACGTGTCGAACTGGTCGACGAGCCGGTCTACCGCGACGTCACCTGGGTTTCGGATTACCGCATCGACCCGTTCACCGTTCCCACCGCCGAGAAGGTCGCCGTGCTGGAGGAATACTCCGGGCGGCTGCTTGCCGGTCCGCGAAACTCGGGTGGAGTCGATCACGTCGGGGCGATGGTCAACACGGTCAAGGAGCAGACCTTCTACGCGGACACTTTCGGGTCCTCGATCACCCAGCAGCGGGTCCGGACCCTGCCGTCGTTCGAGGCGGTGCTCGTCGACACCGAGTCCGGCGGGTTCGAGTCGATGCGCACCCTGGCACCGCCGACCGGCCGCGGCTGGGAGGCCGTCGCCGGTGACGAGGTGTGGAGTTGGAGCACCGAACTGGCCGAGCTACCGGTTCTGTTGGCCGAGAAGGCAAAGTCGCCCAGTGTCGTGGCCGGACCGACCGATCTGGTGATCGATCCCACCAACCTGTGGCTGACGATCCATGAATCGATCGGGCACGCGACCGAGTATGACCGCGCGATCGGCTATGAGGCTGCTTACGCTGGAACCTCGTTCGCCACCCCGGACAAGCTGGGCCGGATGCGCTACGGATCGGAGGTGATGACAGTGACCGCCGACCGGACCGCCGACCACGGTTTGGCCAGTATCGGCTACGACGCCGAGGGCGTGGCCGCTCAGCGGTGGGATCTGGTCCGCGACGGTGTATTCGTCGATTATCAGTTGGACCGGGTTTTCGCCCGCAAGCTCGGCCGGGACCGCTCTAACGGATGCTCCTACGCAGATTCAGCCCACCATGTGCCGATTCAGCGGATGCCGAATGTGTCACTGCAGCCTGGCACCGACAACCTGAGCACGGTTGATCTGATCAGCCGCGTGGACGACGGTATCTACGTGGTGGGCGATAAGAGTTGGTCGATCGACATGCAGCGCTACAACTTCCAGTTCACCGGGCAACGGTTCTTCCGGATCCGCGACGGCCGCCTGGACGGACAGGTGCGCGACGTCGCCTACCAGGCCACCACCACCGATTTCTGGAACTCGATGGAGGCAGTCGGCGGCCCGTCGACCTGGCGGCTTGGTGGTGCCTTCAACTGCGGTAAGGCCCAGCCCGGGCAGGTGGCCGCGGTCAGTCACGGATGCCCGTCGGCGTTGTTCCGCGGGGTCAACGTGCTCAACACCCGTGAGGAGTCCAGACGATGATCCCCGCTCAGGATGTCGTGGACCTGGCACTCCAAGCGGCCGCGCAGTCGGGCCGCTGCGATGAGACGATCGTGATCGTCACCGAACGGGCCGAGGCCTCGCTGCGGTGGGCGGGCAACTCGATGACGACCAACGGGGTGTCCACCTCGCGTTCGGCGGCGGTGATTTCGGTTGTCTATAAAGGGAATAGCGCCCATATCGGCTCGGTGCGCTCCAGCGTCGTCTCCGCCGAGGCGGTGGGGGATCTGGTGGCGGTCGCCGAGCAGTCCGCCCACGCGGCACCGGCAGCACCGGACGCCGCACCGCTGCTCACCGGAACCGGCTCGCCCGCGGACTGGTCCGATCCGGTGCCCGGCACCGGTGCACATGCGTTCGCCGAGGTGGCGCGGGCGCTGACGGCCGGTTTCGGCACTGCCGATCGGCTGTACGGTTTCGCCCACCACGTGGTGGAGACGGTGTTCCTGGCCACCTCCGCTGGTGTCCGCCGCCGGTTCACCCAACCCACCGGATCGGTGGAGATCAACGCCAAACGCGGGGACGCCAGCGCGTGGACCGGTATCAACACGCCGTGGTTCGTCGACGTCCCGATCGACGCCATGCTGGCGGAGTTGTCCATGCGATTGGACTGGTCGCGGCGCACCGTCGAACTGCCCGCGGGTCGCTATGACACATTGATGCCGCCCTCAACCGTGGCGGACATGATGATTTACCTGAACTGGTCGATGGACGGCCGTGGCGCGCAGGAAGGCCGCACCGCATTGTCTGCGCCCGGCGGCGGGACCCGGGTCGGGGAGCGCCTCACCGACCTTCCGCTGACCCTGTACTCCGACCCGTTCGCCCCAGGCCTGGAATGTTCGCCGTTCGTGCACACCGCCGTGGGCTCCGAACGGGTGTCGGTGTTCGACAACGGGATGGACATCGGTCGGGTCGACTGGATTCGCGATGGCGCTGTCTCGGCTCTGGCCTACCCGCGGGCGGCAGCCGCTGAGTTCGGCACCACCCCGGCGGTCTCTGCGGACAACCTTCTGATGACGGGTGGGACAACGGAATTGGCTGATATGGTCGCCGGCACCGAGCGCGGGCTGCTGCTGACCACGTTGTGGTACATCCGCACCGTCGACCCCGCCACCTTGCTGCTGACGGGGCTTACCCGCGATGGGGTGTACCTGATCGAGGACGGTGAGATCACCGCAGCAGTCAACAACTTCCGGTTCAACGAGAGCCCGTTGGACCTGTTGCGGCGGGTGGCCGAAGTCGGCGTACCCGAGGTGACCCTGCCGCGGGAGTGGAGCGACTGGGCGACCCGCGCGGTGATGCCGGCGTTGCGGATTCCGGATTTCCACATGTCCTCGGTCAGTCAGGCGCAATAGTTTGACTGCAATGCATCAAAATCAGTGATGCTAAGCTGTCAACTGTGCGCACCACGGTGACCTTGGACGATGACACCGTGGCGGTGATTCATCGGCGGATGCGCGACGAGGGGGTGTCCTTCAAGAAAGCTCTCAACGACGCGATCCGCGACGGCGCCCGGGGGCGCCCGGTTCCCGCGCCGTTCACCACCCGTACGGCTGATCTCGGCGTTCCATCGGTCAATCTCGATCGCGCTCTGCAGATAGCCGCAGAACTGGAAGACGACGAACTGATCCGCCGTCAACGTCGTGGCGCATGAAAATCGTCGATGCCAATGTGCTTCTCTACGCGGTCAATTCGGCGAGCGAGCATCACCATTGCAGTCGGCGATGGCTTGACGCGGCCCTGTCGGGCAACGACACAGTGGGGCTGGACTGGGTGCCGTTGCTGGCCTTCGTCCGGCTGACGACAAAGGTCGGGCTTTTCCCCTCGCCGCTGCACTCCACTGCGGCGATTCAGCAGGTTGCCGATTGGCTCAGCGCGCCGGGAGCGGTGCTGATCGGCCCGACGCCCCGCCATGTTGATGTGCTCGGCGGCTTGTTGGCCCGCGTCGGTACTGGCGGCAGCCTGGTCAATGACGGGCATTTGGCGGCATTGGCGATCGTGAATCGGGCGACGATCGTCAGCTACGACAATGATTTCGGCAGGTTCGACGGAATCACCTGGGCGACTCCCGACGCCCTGCTCGGCTGACGTTCGCGCATTCTCGCTCGGGTACAGCTGGGATTCCAAGCGGGTGAGTTCGCGCGGTGCGGAACCGGAAGTTCGGCGTTGTCACGTCCCGAAGGTCCCGGCCCTATGGCGCGCCGGAAGCTGACGCTAGGCTCGACTGGCGCCAGATTGTGGCGCACGGGGCGGTAGCTCAGTTGGTTAGAGCCGCGGACTCATAATCCGCTGGTCGCGGGTTCGAGCCCCGCCCGCCCTACTTAGTCTCGGAAATTTACTCTTGGAAATCCCACTGGCGGCATTGGTTCTGTGTCCTCAGTGTATTCGGTCCTGGCGGTCATCACCGGCCTACCGGACGGCGCCACGCGGCGTGGGCGCATGAGATGCGCACAGCCGCGGCCGCATCCTCGACAACAGCCCGATCCTGGTCTACTACTACGGCAGCGACAGAGGCAGTGACAGAGGCAGTGACAGGAGCAATGACAGAGCAGCCCGGGGCCAGTCCCCGGCGGATCCGTTCCGGGGTCTACCTCCGATGCCGGTAGTGACCGCGGCCGGAATGCGCCACCTGCTCGCCACCGCTGCCCTCGGCCCCCTTCTGCTGGTGCAGGGGCGCCACGTGCGTGCCGTCACGCCGAGACTGCCGGAGCCTCCGGGACCTCGTTCCGGGCGAGTGGGTGAGGGTCCCCCACTGCGCCTGCTGGTGGCTGGGGACTCCGCGGCGGCCGGTGTGGGTGCCGCCTCGCAGGACGAGGCCCTGTGCGGCCGGCTGGTAGCGCAGTTGTCCGGGCGTCGCTCGCTGGAGTGGCGGCTGGAGGCGCGGACGGGCCACACCACCGCAGACGCCCATAGGCACCTGGCGGATCTGCCCGAGGACCGCTTCGACGTGGTGGTGCTGTCATTGGGCGTCAACGATGTCACCGGTGGCGTCGGCCGCTCCCGCTGGATGGTGCGCCAGGCCGCGTTGGCCGATATGCTCCAGGCGCGCTTCGCGCCACGAGCGGTGCTCTTCACCGCGCTCCCGCCGATGCATCTGTTCCCGGCACTGCCGCAGCCGCTGCGTTGGTACCTGGGTGCTCGAGCCCGCGACTTCAACGCCGCGCTCGCAGACTGGCTGCCGCGCAATCCGGGGTGTCATCTGTCGGCGCCGGAGTTCCAGCCGGATTCTGAGCACATCGCCAGCGACGGCTTCCACCCCGGGCCGGCTGCCTACTCGGTCTGGGCGACACGTGTCGTACGCGATATTGACCGCTTGTTTCCTCTTCAGGCCACCCGCGAGCAGGAGTTCGGCCGGTGACGATCCACGTGATGGGTCCCAGCGCCGCTACACAGGACTGATTAACCTCCGGGTCCCAGTTGGGTGCGGTCGGCTGGATGGTCCCAGTGCCTCCGCTCCTCCGGGGACAGCGCCAGTTCGGTGCGCCGCCCTGTCCGCGCAGACCGCCGACCGGCGTCGATCACGGCCATCACAGCCAGAATCTGGTGGCGAGGAACGGGATTGGGACCTGCCGCGGCGATCGCCTCATGCAATTCACGGTAGTAGCGCAGTTGGTTGCCCGGCGGTGTCGACAGGCTCTTTTGCCGGCCGGCGGCGTCGTAGAGGAGCATGTCGTCGGAATCCTCACCCCAGCCGGGCGCACCCGGCACGAAGCCCGCTTTGAGTTGATCCTCCTGAATGTCGCCGCGGTGCTTCACCACGGTCCCTGCCGTGCCGTGCGCGATGAACCGGGTGTGCGCTCCCGCGGCGACCATGCTGCCGTGCAGGACCACCCGACCCCGCGGGTAGTCGAGAATCGCATGCGCCCAGTCATCGGTGCGAGATCCGGCGCGCAGACAGCCGAAATCGGCCGTGACCGCGTCCGGTAGGCCGAACAGTTGCAGGGCCTGATCGGCCAGGTGCGGGCCGAGGTCGAACCACAATCCTGCGCCAGGACCGGGGTTTTCCCGCCAGCGGTCGCGCGGGCTGGGCCGGAACCGGTCGATATGGGATTCGAAATGGGCAACCTCACCGATGAGGCCGTCGTCGATGACCTGCTTGACGCCCAGATAGTCACTGTCCCAGCGACGGTTCTGGAACACCGACACGATCCGCTGACAACGATCGGCGGTGTCGACGACGGCGCGAGCATCCCGGAGCGACAGTGTGAAAGGTTTATCAACCACCACATGATGCCCGGCCGTCAACGCCGCCTCCGCGAGCGGCCGGTGCGTGTTATTGGGCGAGGCGATCACCACCAAGTCCAGATCACTGCGGGCGATGAGACCATCGGCATCGACCACATCGACACCGGGATGGTCAGCGTGGGCATCGGCGGCACGTGACGACGCGATGGCGACGAGTTCCAGACCCGGCGTCGCGGTGATCATCGGGGCGTGGAAAGTCCTGGCCGCGTATCCGTATCCGATCAGACCTACCCTGACGGTGTCGCCACTGGCCGACATGGTTCTCCTTCCGGTCGAAACAGTCCCTCCAGTGCCGTGGCGCACCGATGCTGCCGGCGACCTTTCGGTGGGTTGCTCATCGGGCCGGTTCCTGCTGCGTGGTGCAGTGGATACCCCCGCCGCCGGCGGCGATGGAGTCGATGTTGATCTGCACGACCTTTCGGTCGGCGAAGAGCCGCCGGAGCGTGGCCTCCGCGGCGCTGTCGCTGTCGCGGTCGCCGAATTCGGGGGCGATGACCGCGCCGTTGCAGAGATAGAAGTTGATGTAGCCGGCGGCGAAGTCGGCATTGTCGAATTTCCCCCGGACCGCGGCGGGGCCCTCGATCACCTCGACCTGCAGCTGTCGCCCGTGGGCGTCGGTCGCCGAGTGCAGGATGTCAAGGTGGCGGCGGGTGACGTCGTAGTCGAGCGACTTCGGGTCGGTATCCAGGCCGGCCACAACAACGCCGGGGCGCGCGAAGCGGGCATAGAAGTCGGTGTGGCCATCGGTGATGTCGTACCCGGCGATACCGGGCAGCCAGATCACTGTGGTGATCCCGAGCAAGCGGTGCAGTTCGGCCTCCACCTCGGGCTTGGTCCGGCCGGGGTTACGGTTGTCGTTGAGCACGCAGCTCTCGGTGATGATGGCGGTGCCCCGGCCGTCGACCTCAATCCCACCGCCCTCGAGCACGAGGTCGGTGTGCAGCGTCTGCACCCCGGCCCGACTGGCCACGAACTCGGCGACGTCGGTATCGCGGCGATGCTCCTGTTTGCGACCCCAGCCGTTGAAATTGAAATCCACACCACCCCTGTCACTGTCACTGTCGCTGTTGACGAACACCGGCCCGGTGTCGCGTATCCACAAGTCGTCTACCGCGGCGGCGATCAGCTCGATGTCGGCTGTACCGATCAGACTGCGAGCCAGGTCCAATTCCTGCGGGCGCACCAGCATCGACACCGGCTCAAACCGTGCGATCGTCGTCGCGATCAGCATCAGATCGCGGCGCACCTGCGGCAACAGCTTCGCCCCCCAGATCCGTTTGCTGGCCCCGAACGCCATCCATGTCCTCGTGTGCGGAGCTCCTTCGTCCGGCATCACCCACCGCCGGCCGTCGTCACCGGCACTATCGCGACCCTGGGTCGGGGTGTCGTGTGGTGTCGAGGTGGGTTCGCCGCAGCTCGCGAGCAGAGCGCCGCCGACCGTCGTCATCGAAGCCTGTATGAATCGCCGCCGCCGAACCGCATGCGCTGCGGCCCTCATCCTGGGCACGAGGACCCCTGTCGATCTGCCCATTTTTCCATCCTGCGGCTTCCCGATCCGACGCGCCAACGCCGGCCTCTGTAAGCCCGTGCGCTTTCCCGTGTCCTGCAATGTAAGCACCCGCAGGCACATTGCAGGCGATCGCCCGGACTGATAGGGCGTTGGGAATGGGCGTGGTCTTGAGCCGTGCGCGCGCCAGCGACTGCTGTGCGCCATGCTCAACGTATGGACAGATCAGACGCCGCGAATGTGACGCTGGTGGATCCGGCACATCCGCCGAGCCGTAAGGCGCCACTGGTGTGGGCTATCGGTGCGGGTATTCCGTTTCTGATGTTGGTGCCCGCCCAGGTGCTGTGGTTCGTGGTTGACGGCCGGGCGGTGTGGCTGCATGTGTCGGCGGCGGTGCTGACGCTGCTGGGTATCGTCGCGCTCGTGGTGGTGGCCCCGCTGTGGCGCTATCGCGTGCACCGCTGGGAGATCTCGCTGGCTCCTGGGCCGCCAGCGGTGTACACGCGCAGCGGCTGGATCACCCAGGAACGCCGCATCGCACCCATTTCACGGGTTCAGACCGTCGACACCTATCGCGGGCCGCTGGACCGGTTGTTCGGCCTTGCCAACGTGACGGTGACGACGGCGTCGTCGGCAGGCGCGGTGCGCATCGTGGCGCTGGACTCCGAGGTTGCCGACCGGGTGGTGGCGCAGTTGGCCGATATCGCCGCGATCAGCGCCGAGGATGCCACGTGAGCCTGCCGACCGGGGAGATTGCGCCGGTGCCCTGGCAACGCCTGAGCCCGCGGATGCTGCTGGTCCATCCGGTGCACGAGGTGCTGCGTCAGCTTCCGTTGCTGATCGGCTCGCTGGTGCTCGGATCGGCGACCGGGAATCCGTGGTGGGTGGCGCTGGCGCTGGTGTTGGCGGTCGTGTTCGGCGTAGCGCGGTGGTTCGTCACCACGTATCGAATTGCCTCCGATGAGATCCAGCTGCGCAGCGGGGTATTGCAACGCACGGTGTTGTCATTGCCGCGCAACCGGATCCGCTCGGTATCCACCGACGCCCGGCTGCTGCATCGGGTCCTAGGCCTGACCGTACTCAGGGTGAGTACCGGCCAGGAAGCCCGGGGCGACGGCGATTTCATCCTTGATGCCGTTGCGGCCGAACAAGTGCCGCGACTGCGGGCCGCACTGCTGGCCGACTCGCTGGCCGTTCCTGAGCACGCCGGGACCCCCGGTCGGATACTGGCCCGCTGGAACCCGGGCTGGTTGCGCTACAGCCCGCTCAGCGTCACCGGGCTGGCCATGATCCTGGCGGCGGTCGGTATCGCGAATCAGGCCGGGGCCGGTGCAGCGCTGCGCAATTCGTCGTTGGCGCAGTGGGGTCTGGACGCCGCGCAGCGGTTCGGGGCTACCGCAGTGGCTGCCACTGCGATCGTCGTGCTGCTGGCCGCAGTGCTGCTATCGGTGCTGCGTTCGCTGCTGACCTACGGAAACCTGCTGCTGCGCCGCGATGCCGATTTGCTGCACCTCGAGCACGGCTTGTTGAGGGTGCGCGAAAACACCTTTGATATGCGGCGGCTCCGCGGTGGAACGCTGCGCGAAGCGCTGCTGGTGCGGGTGCTGGGTGGGGCCCGGTTGGATGCGGTGATGACCGGGGTCAACGGAGCGGGGGAGTCGTCGCTGCTGTTACCGCCGTGCCCGGCGGCCACCGCACAGGGGGTGCTGGCCGATCTGATCGCCAATACCGAGGCGGTGACCGGCCCGCTGCGCGGGCACGGGCCGGCGGCGACCAGGCGGCGCTGGACGAGGGCACTGGCGCTCCCCGCAGTGCTGGCTCTCGTCGGCCTGATGGTGAGCGTGCCGGTGTGGATGTGGGTGGTGTGGGCGGGTCTGGCGCTGTGTTGCGCATTGGTGGCCGCCGACCGGTCACGCTCGTTGGGACATCGGGTCTCTGGGGGTTGGCTGGTCGCCCGGTCTGGCAGCCTGGAGCGTCGGCGCGACTGTATCGCCGGAGCCGGGGTCGTGGGTTGGACGGTGCGGCAGAGTTGGCCGCAACGGCGGGCCGAGGTGGCGACGTTGATCGCCGCGACCGCGGCGGGCGTCAAGCGCTATGAGGTGATCGACGTTCCGGTGGAGTTGGCCTGGTCGATCGCGGCGGGGGTGTCACCGTGGGTGGCGCACAACCGGTGGGCTGCTCGGGACCACGCGGAAATCGCCGGTGGGGCTCTCGGGGACGTCCCGTGATGAAACCCGACGCCAAGGGAGCGCGATGGTGATACCGGAACGTGCCGCAGCGCCCCGCGGTCGGGGATCGACTGCCGACTGATGTCTTCGATCCTCGCGGTTCTCATCGGGTGCCGGAACCTCGCCGCTGTCCCGGTCCCTCGCCGCGCCGGTGCTCGCCATTGCGGTCATCACGCTGGGCGCCGGATACCCTGCCCGCAGGCTCAGGAACCGGTCGGGCGGCGATCAGCAGGAACTTTCTCGCGACGCAAAGGCAGGGGGACCTCACGATATTCGACAATTACCTCCGCAGGCACTTGGAACGGCCACTGACCCGGGCCGCGACGCTGGCTGACCGACCCTGGGTAACCCCGGACCGGCTCACCGCCGCGGGTTTGCTTCTGGGTCTGGGCAGCGCGGCCGCGGCGGCGGCCGCGCAGTGGTGGGTTTCCCTGACGCTGTGGCTCGTCTCCCGGCTCGCCGATGGATTGGACGGGCCGCTGGCGCGGTTGCGCAGATCCCGCGATCCCGGCGGATCCGATGCCGGTGCCGGGGGTTTCTTCGATATCACCGCTGACTTCGTCGTCTATGGCAGCACCGTGGTCGGTGTCGCCGTAGGCGTCACCTCGGCCTACGGGGCACCGTGGTGGCCGTTCCTCCTCGTGCTGCTGGCCTACTACGTCAACGGGACCGCATTCCTGACGTTCTCGTCCATCGCCGAGAGATCAGGCCGGACCCTCGACGACGGACGGTCTCTCTCTTTTCTCGGGGGCCTGGCAGAGGGTGCGGAAACCCTTGTCGTGCACAGCCTGTGGCTGGCGTTCTCCACCATTGCCTGGCAGATTGCCGTGGTGTGGGCCGCCGTCGTGGCGATCAGCGCGATCCAACGGATGGTGACCGGCTACCGATCCCTGCGGTGAATCAAGTCAGCGGTGCGCCAACGTCGCGTTGATCGACCATCGCGCCCAAGATTTCGACGAACGGACTGCCGATGCGACGAATAGCCCGCTACCGCACCTCGGCCCGCGTCTATGACTTCATCTCCGCGGAGTGGCCGGTCTACCGGGCAGGCCGGGTGCCCGCGATCGACCTCATGGCGCTGCGGCCGGGCCACCGCGTCCTCGACATCGGCTGCGGCACCGGGCTGAACTTCCCCCTGGTGCAGGACCGGATCGGCCCGACGGGATCGATCACCGGCGTCGACGCCAGTCCGCAGATGCTCGGCCAGGCACAACGGCGGACCGGTGCGGCGGGCTGGGGCAACGTGCGGCTCATCGAAGCCGACGCCACCGCCTTGGACGTCCTGGATATCGCGGGCGACTTCGATGCCGTGATCAGCACCTATGCGCTGTCACTCATGTCGGACTGGCCCCGGGTGGTGTCGCTGATGATCGCCGCGTCCCGGCCCGGTGGCAGGGTCGCGGTGGTCGACATGCAGACACCGGTCGGGTCGGCCCGGGTGTGGACCCCGCTCGCGCGGTTGGCCTGCCTGCTCGGGGGATCCGACATCGGGGCGCATCCGTGGACGGCGATCGAATCGGAGCTCACCGACGTGCGCGAGGTATCCCTACGAGGGGGCCACATCCAAGTCCGAGTGGGGTCGGTCCCCGAGACGGCGCGAGGCAGGTGAATCGGTGGCAGCGGTACTTGTCTGGCCCTCGGCACTGGCGCTCGGCAATTTGTCGAAGACGCCGGTCCACCGGCGAGCGGCTCAGAGCCGTCGCCACCCACTCGATGTCTCGCAGGGCGCGTTCTGGAAGCATGGTGTGGCGCGCCCGTCTGGGTTGTGCGCGGGGCGCCCACTTGATTGTCGGCAACCTGGCGAGAGGACAACATGAGTGCAGTGCTGATGACGGGGTTCCCGGGTTTCCTGGGGTCGGCCCTGCTACCCGGGATTCTGGCCAAGCGGGACGGTGTCACCGTCATCTGCGTCGTCCAGGCCAGACACATGGACACCGCGAGGGCCAGGCTGGCCGAGATCGAGGCAGCCCACCCCCACACGGCGGACCGGGTCCATCTGGTCGAGGGAGATATCACCGTGCCGGGTCTCGGGCTGTCCGATTCGGTCGCGGTGGATGAGGTCAACGAGGTCTGGCACCTGGCGGCCGTGTACGACCTCTCCGTACCTGAGGATATCGCCAAGCTGGTCAACATCACCGGCACCGCCAATGTCCTGCAGTTCTGTCGGGAGCGATCGAACTTCCACCGACTGCAGTACGTGAGCACCTGCTATGTGTCAGGCGCCTATGACGGCGAGTTCACCGAGGAGATGCTCGAGGAGGGCCAGGAGTTCCAAAACCATTACGAGGAAACCAAATACGAGGCTGAGCGACTGGTGCGCGCGGCGATCGCCGAAGGGCTACCGGCGACCATCTACCGCCCCGGCATCGTGGTGGGAGACTCGCGCACCGGCGAGACCCAGAAGTACGACGGGCCCTACTTCGTCGCCGACTACATGAAGCGACTGCCCGGGGTGACGTTCCTGCCGAACGTCGACAAGGACGTCATGGCATCGCTGGTTCCGCGGGACTACGTCATTGCGGCGATGGACGCACTGAGCGTCCTGGACCGTTCCGAGGGCAAGACCTACCAGTTGACCGACCCCGATCCGCCGTCGGCTCGCGAGGTGGCCGAGATCTTCGGCAAGCATCTCGGCAGGAGGCTGGTCTGGCTGCCCATCCCGGTCTCGGTGGTCCGCGGACTGCTCGACACGGTCCACGGGATGGAACTGCTCACCGGCCTCCCCGCTGAAACCCTGGACTACTTCGCGTTCCCCACCACCTACGGCACGGCGCAGACCGTCGCCGATCTCGACGGCACCGGGGTCTTGTGTCCCCGTTTCCGCGATTACGCCGACACACTGCTCGACTTCATGGCGGCCCACCCGGAGTTCGACTCGCAGGCAATGGTGTAAGCAGATCTAGAGCAGGTCTGAACCGAGAAGCCATGACCGAGTCCAGGCAATCGCTGGTCGTCAACATCAGCCTGAGTGGGCCCGGCCGGGACTACGACCGGTCGGTGCAATTCCTCGGGGGCACCTACCGAATCGTCCGGGTGGGCACCGACGGCAGCGTCAAGCGGGCGGCAGAGGAACTGCGCAGGTGGTCCGGTCAGGCCGCGGCGATCGGGGTCAGCGGGGTCCACGACGCCGAGGTGTCCGGAACCCTGAAGGGCAATCCCGGGCACCTCCGGAAGGCCGTCGAAAAGGCCACCGACGCCGCCGAAAAGGCCGTCGTCACCGACGGCCACCGGCTGCGTAATGTGCTGCAGGAATGGACGATTCGACACCTGGCCGGCGAGATGCCCGGCTATTTCGATAACGCACGAGTGGTCGTGCTCGGCGGACGAAACCACTACCGCTCCACGCGGGTGCTCGCGGAGAGCACGCAGAACCTGCGCTTCGCCGACCCGGCGATGGAGTACGGTCTCGCCGATATCCACACCCCCTTTGAGGTGTTCGAACGCGCCGTGTCCGCGTCGCGCTGGCTGCTGGAGAGGTTCCCGTCCGCGGTGGTGTCGACGGTCACTACTCCGGCCCGCACGTTCGTCGAGGCACGAATCCGCAGGGCGCTGCAGAACTGCGACGTTGTGGTGGCCACCTTCAGGGAACTCGCCCAATTCGAAGTGGACGACCTCAAAGGCAAGACCCTGATCTCGACGTCCATCGGCGAAGAGCGACTGAACAGCCTGCGGGAGCGGGGAATCGACCTCATCCTCGACGATGTGCCGCAGCCCTTCGATGAGGTGGTGGTCAACGAGGCGACGCTCGAAGCGCTGATGCTGGTGGCGGGCCAGGCCGAGGAGTCACGCCTGTCCGATGACGACCTACTCGAGATGATCCAGTCTGCCGAGTTGCAGCCCAGGATCCTCTACCCGGGCGGTTTCAGGCGGAAGTCCCGGTTCGCCTTCGTCATTCACCCGCTGTCCCAGGAGTATTTCCGCAATGTGAAGGCCCTCGATGCCGTCGCGGACGTGACGCCGGGAATCTTCATGGACGGCGTGGAAAAGCTGATGGCGCATGCGCCGCCGTTCGTCTACAGCCATGTCACCGGCATCACGTCGCCGACCGGCGCCGAGGCCGAAGGCTGGCTGATCACCGTCGGCGGCACCCCCAAGGAGCTGATGGCGCACGACCCGGAGTTCACTTACTCGCGGCTGCTCGCGGCGGCGGACATGGCGCAGAAGATGGGCGCCCAGATCATGGGCCTGGGCGCGTTCACCAAGGTCGTCGGCGACGCCGGTGTCACGGTCGCCAAGCGCGCACCGCTTCCCATCACCACGGGCAACTCCTACAGCGCGTCGGGTGCGCTGTGGGCCGCACACGACGCTCTGCGCCGCCTCGGTATCGCGGATGTGGACGCCACGGGGCATATCACGGGAAAGGCGATGGTGGTCGGCGCGACGGGCGCTATCGGTTCGGTGTGTGCGCGCCTGCTGGCCATGGCCGCCGACGAGCTGTGGCTGGTCTCGATCGAACCGGCAAAGTTGTTGGCGCTCAAGGCCGATATCGAGCGGGAGAACCCGCGAGCGACGATCCACGTCGGCGCCGACCCCGACGAGCATATCGCCGACATGGACGTCATCGTCACGGCCACCTCGGGGGCGGGCAAGAAGGTGCTCGACATCATGAAGGTCAAGCCTGGTGCGGTCATCACCGACGTCGCGCGCCCACTGGACCTCTCCGCTGACGATGTCGCCAAGCGTCCCGATGTGCTGGTCATCGAATCCGGGGAGATCGAACTACCTGGCGATCCGCAGATGAAGGGAATCGGCCTGCCGAAAGGCGTCGCCTACGCCTGCCTGGCCGAGACCATCGTCCTGGCGCTGGAAGGCCGGTACGAGACGTTCACCGTCGGGCGCAATATCGAGTGGGAGAAGGTGAAGGAGATCTACCGGCTCGGGCTCAAGCACGGCATGAAGCTCGCCGCGATCTCCGGTGTCAACGGCGTCTTCACCGACGCCGACCTCGCCGAGATTCGCGAGCTGGCGTTGGCCAGACGCGCGGAGATGGCGGCGCAGGCCTGAGCGGGGGCGGCGCCGAGGGTCGGCGCCGCAGGAGTTGACGAGTCGAAAATTCGACCCGGGTGAGCCGAGCGGCTGCCGCCACTGGCACCCACAGACGGTCAGAGGTGCTCAGCGACCCGCTACGATCCCGGCGACCCGGGCATCGGCCCCGGCCCCGCACACCGGTGCCACGTCGACCCCGGAGTCGATCCGATCGGCTATTCGCCTGGTGAGATCCCCGGAACTCAGATGGGCCCAAAGATCGCCACCCGGGCAGTCCGTGCCGGTGGCGACGTCCCGGTGGCTGGCCAGGGTGTCGATCCCGATCCCGAATTCTTGTGTTGCCCAGGCGCATACCAGGGCCGCACCGTTGAGTTGGGCTTCGCTGACGGGCTCTTCGTCGAAGTTGCCCTCGCAGAGGATCAGGAAGTGGCCGGCGGTGTCGTAATCGGTGGCGGTGTCGCCGGCGATGGCGGTGTCGCGGAGCGCGAAGATGTTGCCCTCGCGGTCGACTGCGGCGTGGTAGGCGATATCGACCCAGCCTTTGTCGTCCTGGTGGAAACGTTGATGTTGTTGTAGCCGAGCAACGATCGCCCGGTTGTCCGGCAGCGCCACCGCTGAGTGGTGGATGGTCATCCGGTTGATTGTGTGGGGCCGACCGCCGGTCCGGGCGGGGCGGGCTCCCCAGGAATCCCGGCACAACATGACCCCGGAGGCGGTTGCCGGGGCTCGCGCCGCGACGGGGGTGGGAGTCGGGGCCGGAGTCGGAGTGTTCTGGCCGGGGGGAGGCGGACTTGCCGTCGACGTCGCGGTCCACTGCGCCGAGCAACCGGCGACGAGCGATACCAGTCCGGCACCGCCGGCCAGAGCCAGGAGTTGACGGCGGCTGACGGTGCCGCCGTCGTCATCGGACGGTTCTGGAACATTCCCCACATGCGCCACGATAGTGGCTGGCCGAATAGTGTCCACGTATGACTACCGCAGCCGGTCAATCGGCCACTGGTCCGGATATCGTCGTGGGTATCGACGGCTCGGAGAGCGCACTCGGTGCCACCCGCTGGGCCGCGGAGTTGGCCACCCGGGAGTCACTTCCGTTGATGCTGGTACATGCGATCCCCAAGCTGGACTGGCATTTCGCCGGTGCCGACCCGGCCGCCGACCGGGACCGAAGCGCTGACGGTGACACCGTGCTGGTCGCGGCGCAGACGGCGATTCGGTCGGCACATCCGGAGTTGCAGATCCGCACGGCGGCCGTCAAGGGTCCGGTTACCACCGTCCTCGCCGACGCCTCGGAGTCGGCCCGGCTGCTCGTGGTGGGCGCCGGTGCGGGGGACCACCGCGCGCTGGGTGGGCACGCCGTGCGGATCACACAGCGGGCGCTTCGCCCGGTCGTGGTCTGGCGATCGCCGCTGGCCACGCGGACCGGTAAGCCGCTGCCCGTCGTGGTCGGCATCGATGAGTCCGAGCACTCCAATCGCGCGCTGGCCGAAGCGTTCGATATCGCCGCGGTGCTGCATGCGCCGCTGACGGTGGTGCACATGTGGGAGATCGGTGCGGCGGTCGGTATGGGCGATCTCGGCGGCCAGGGAGCCATGGATTGGCAGCTGCTCGATCTGCTGCAGTCCCAGCAGCGCCACCGGATGGACGAGCTGATCGCACCGTTCGCCCGGAAGTATCGCAATGCCCACGTCGCCACGGTGTTTCAGGACATCAGCCCGGCGAAGGGTCTGGCGAAACTGTCCCGGGAAGCGCAGTTGGTGGTCGTCGGCAGCCACGGCCGGGGCAAACTGGCCGACTCGATTCTCGGCTCGGTCAGCCAGAACGTGACCCACCACGCCGAATGCCCGGTTCTGGTAGTGCGGTAGCGGGTGCGAACCCGGTCAGTCGTGGGTTCGGAGTAGTACGGCGTTGTCGAACGGCAGCCGCGGGAATATCGTAGTTGCATACCTCCATCACACTCCGGCGGCATGCGGTCCTTCAAGCCGTTGCGTTTCACCCCTTGTCGGTCGCCGTAACGGCGACGACCGGCCTCGCGATGTGGTTTATGGTGATTCCAGTCAGCCGGAGATAGAGAAGAGATGACCATGAAGACCCGGTCCCAGTTCTACGGAGCAATCGGCGCCTTCGCCCTCGCGGTGGCGGCCCTGCCGCTGACTGCGCTCGCAACGCCCGCGGTGAGCCAGGCCCAGGAGAACTGCGAGTACAACTTCTTCTACAACACCGTCACCAACCAGTGCCAGTTCTGCGATACCCCGGTGATGTTCTGGAATGCCAACCTGAATGCGTGCCTGCTCGCTGACCCCACCCCGTATGTCGATCCGATTCTGGGTCCGGCTGGTCCGATTGGTGTGGGCCCGAACCCGGTGGTCGGGCCGGTCGGTCCCGTCGGTGTGGGCCCGAACCCGGTGGTCGGGCCGGTCGGACCGGCCGGTGTGGGCGGGTTGGGCCCCGTAGCCGGCCCGGTAGGGCCGATCGGTGTGGGCCGGCGGTAGCGCGCTACCGGCGACCGGTGCGCTTGAGGAGGTAGTTCAGCCAGCGGACGTCGATCAACATGTCTTCGACGGTATGACCGGAAATTAAGGCCGAGGGCCCGCGCGCCTAACGTGTCGCTAAGAAGTCCTGCCAGGAAGCCTTTAGCCTCGGTCGAACTCTGCGCGGCGCCGCCCGGTGAGTCGGGCCCACGCCCACGTCGAGGGGACGTCGCGGCCGGTCACCACATATGCGACGGTCGCCGGATACTCGCAGATCTGACGAATCCGGGACAGCCCATCGGGCTTGCCGACGAGCAGCACCTGATCGTCAAGAGCGAGCGGGGTGTTCTCGGCCGGCATGAAATGGGCCTGGCCGGCGCGGACGAGCACCAAGGCGGCCAGCGGCAGGGTTGACTCCCGGTCGTCGGGCCGCCGCATCACGTCTTCCAGTGTCAGGGTCAGCCCTCGCCGCAACCAGTCGGCGATTGCGGGCGCCTGCTCGGCGGATAGCGTGAAGACCTCGCGTTCAGGAGTGCGCCGGCCGCAGCGGTCCTTGAGGTGGTCAAGTGTGCGTGCGGCCCATCGCTCATCTCGCTCATCGCAGGTGAGCACATCCTCGACGAAACTCCAGAACACGGGGGTCACGATGCGGGCGAGCACCTCCCGGGCGACGATCTCGGTGCCGATGTAGACCGAATCGACCCTCAGGTTTTTGAGCAGAGCCTGCTGCACATTCGTGCGTTGCCTGAGCACCACGTGAACTTCCGGGTTGGCATACCGGGCATGTTCGGCCATTGCGATGTTGACCGCGTCATTGTCGGTGCCTGCGATGAATGCCGCCGACCCGGAGACGTCGGGGTCGTCATCTGACGGATCGACATGCTCGACGCTGACCCCGATGGCGGCGAGACCGGCGACAACAGACTCGCCGAACTCGCCGTCGGCGCACACCACCCATCTGCGTCCGGCGAGATCCGGCCGGGCCGGCTGCAGTTGTTCCTGATCGTTGTCCATCAACCACTGCAGCAGCTGATGGGTGACGGGTTGTTGGATCGACAGGGCCAGAAATTCGCTGAACCGGTCGTCGGCATTGATCGCCGACGCCGGGGAGAAGTGCTCCATGCGCCGGCGGGTGCGCTGCTGGGCGCAGCGACCGAGCACAGGCAGGTCTGGTCGGAGCAGTGAAGCGGCCATCACCACCGCGAGGTTGGCGTCGTCGTCATCGGTCAGTGCCAGCACTCCCTCACACTCCCGGCGTCCCAGGCCGGCCATGGCCAGCACGGCCGGCGTGGCGCAGTCCCCCTGGAGGGCAGGGACGTCGAAGCTGAACTGCTCGGATATCACCGACTGGATCCGGTCCTGCCCATTGTCGACAACGACGAAGCGGCGGTAGTGCTCGTCAAGATCGGCGCCGACGATCCGGCCGGCGTTGCCGTATCCGGCGACGATGACAAAAGGTTCGGTTAAGCGGCGAATCTGACGGCGGAACCGCTGGGTGGCAACCACATCCTGGAAAGCAACACTCTGGACGAGGCCGAGGAGCACACCGATCGCGTAGGCCCAGCTGATGACGAGCAGGAAGATCGACATCGACATCCACATCCGCTGGGGGTAGCTGAAGGGGTAGGGCGCCTCGGTGAATCCGACCGTCGTCAGCGTGATGGTCATTTGATAGAAGGCGTCGAATATGCTCAGCCGGTAGGGATTGCCCTGCGGATCGACGCCCGGAATAAGCATCATCCCGGCCGTGCAGAAGCTGAATGTGGTGATGACAACGATCAGCGGCGCCCGCATTCTCCGCATGATCAGAAAGAACGCCTGGGTGGTGGGCGCTGTTGTCGGGATGTCGACGGGTGCTACCCGTGCGGCTACCCTTCGTCTGGACCAAAGGTGGACGGGGCGCTGCGGTTTCGGCATTGCGGATCAGCGGCTGTCGATGACCGGCGACGGCTAACGGCGCCGGAATGTCGCGGTCTCTATCACCAGAAGTGTGACCGAGACCAGGTTGGCCAGCAGCGCACCGCCGGACAGCGAAACCACACTGGCAGTGGCATGTCCGGTAAGCCCATCGGCCGATACCTGTGTGGCCCAGACCCACATTCCCGCCGCGGCAGCCAGTTGTAGCAGCGCCACCAGGCTGGTCGCCAGCTGAACCGCGCCGAGTTGGGTGCCGTCGCCGAACTTAAGGATCGTGGTGATCAGGGCGACGATGAGGGCGAGGAACAACTCCCAGGCGTTGTGGACAGCGGGGTCGTCGATATCGCCGACGAAGAAGCCGAAGTTCAACGTCGCCGCCAACAGCACGAAGAAACCGAAAACCACCTTCTCGAGGTTCACCGCAGCAGCCTAGCTTCGATACCTGGGTGTGCTCTGCGGATCACGGCTTGGCTTCACGCGCTGGGTGTTACGCGGGCTTGGGTGTCGAGGAAGTCGTCGATCATCGCCCAGGTGGTGGCCGGGGCGGAACGGCCGGTGAGCACTCCCAGATGCCCGCCGGGAGCGGTCTCAAGCCGGACCTCGGGGGCATTGGGCAACAGTTCTCCGACATGATGGGCGACAGCGACCGGGACGAGGACATCACCGGTGCCGGCCACATTCATCACCGGTACACGCACATCGGCCAGGTCCACGAGTTTGTTCGGGCCTTGAATCTTGCCGTCCGCCAATTCGTTTCGCTGAACGAGGCGCTGATATATCTGCAACGTCGCCCGTCCGGGGTAGGCGAGCATGCTGTTCATCAGTCCGTCGACCGCCTCGACCTGGGCCAGGAACTCCCGGTCGTCGCGGTGCTTGATCAGTGTCACCGGTTTCTTGAGGTAGGTCGTCAGGGAGGTGGCTTTGAAGGCCGGCCCGACTATTTGCGACGGCAGACCGCCGAGCGCCTTCATGATGCCACCGAGGATGCGCCCGCCGGTGTACTTGCCGGCGGTGCGCAGTGGGGCGACCATCCGGTGCTTGCTCAGGTCGAAGGGACTGGCGACCATGGTCACGGATTTGATCGGAAGATCGCTATAGGCGGCGGTGGTCAGAAGCGCAAGCAGTCCGCCGAGGCACCACCCGATCAGATGGACCGCTGCGCCCTCGGCATCCTGGGAGACCCTTCTGATCGCATTCGGCACCACATCGGACACCCAGAACTCGATCCCGAGATCCCGGTCTGCGAGGCCCATCTCGCCGTAGTCGACGAGATAGGTGGGCCGCCCGCTTTCCAGGAGATGCTCGGTGAGTGAGCACCCGCGCCGGAGGTCGAAGCAGGTTGACTGCGATCCCAATGGCGGTACGAGCAGGATCGGATCGCCGGTCAGTGGGACACCCACCGGCAGGTAGCGATACAGGGTGGATTTATGCCCCTCCGCGATGACCGTGGAGGGCATCCGGGTGGTGTCGGCGACACCACCCTTGACGAGGAAGTCGAACAAGTTCGACACCGCGCGGCGGCGTTGCTCCGGTGTCCGATCGTTGAAGGCGACGCTCATCGGCCCAGGATAGGACGACCGCACGTTCCCGGGTCAGGCTTTGGCGGCTTAGCTCTTCGCTGCTGGGATCGACCGGACTTCAGTTGCGGGGAAGGCGACATTCATCTGGCGTTCAATCGCTTTCCTTCGCCCGGTGACTGTGGGAACCTACGCTCGGACCATGCGGTCTGCTTACGGCGCGCAACTCGGAGCGCTCACCGGTCAGCTGGCCGACCTGTGCAGTACGGTCGGCGTCACCATGGAACGTGCCACCGGCGCGTTGCTGGGCGCGGATCTTGTGGCGGCTGAGCAGGTAATCGGCGAGTACGAGACGATCGCCGACGCCAGTGCCAGGGCCGAGGAAGCCGGTTTGGCGCTGCTGGCACGGCAGGCGCCGGTGGCGGGCGATCTGCGGTCTGTCGTGGGATCCATCCAGATCGTCGCCGATATCGAGCGGATGGGCGTTCTTTCTCTCCACATCGCCAAGATCGCCAGGCGTCGACACCCTCAACTCGCGATTCCCGCGGATGTCAGCGGCCACTTCGCAGAAATGGGGCGTATCGCAGTCGACCTGGGAGACAGCGCGCGGCAGGTGATCGCCTCGAACGATCCCGGGCAGGCACGGCGAATCCGCGATGACGACGATGCGATGGATGACCTGCACCGGCACCTGTTCACGGTGCTGCTGGACCGGGAATGGAACCACGGGATATCGGCGGCGGTGGACGTGACGCTGCTGGGCCGCTACTACGAGCGTTTCGCCGACCATGCCGTGGCCATCGCCCGGCGCGTCATCTTCCAGGCGACCGGTCACAAGCCGGCACAGGTCAGGGTGCCGACCTACTGAAGGCGGACCGCGGCGCCGGTGCGGGGGACAACCGGCCTTGCGATTCTGCGGTGCTGGTGACTAGTCGGTGCTGGTCTTTTTCGGCGCTGCCTTTTTCGCTGCCGTCTTTTTTGGCGCTGCCCTTTTCGCTGCGGTCTTTTTCGGCGCTGCCTTTTTCGCTGCCGTCTTTTTCGCAGTGATCTTCTGCGCGGCAACTTTTCTCGGCGCTGATGTCGCTGGTGCTTTCTTCGCGGCGGTTGGTTTTCTTGCGGGTGCTTTCTTCGGGGGCGCTGCGACTGCCGATGAGCTGGCCGTCGACGTTTTCGGGGCTTCCTCGGCCGCCGGTTCACGGGTCTCGGGAAGGTTGGCCCCGCGGTTCTCCAATTCCGAGATATGCCGGGAGACCAGAGCCGAACCGACCCCCATGGCCACCGCCACCGGCCAGTCGATGAGTTCGAGCACAGCCAGTCCCCCCAGCGCGGCGTAGATTGCGAGTTGCTCCGGCGACGGCACGGGTACCCGTCCGACGATTGGCAGTTCGACCGAGTAGGTCTTGCCCTGTGCCACTTTTCGGGAGGCCTCACGCTGGGCCGCCAGGTGCCCCTTGGTTTGCGCCAGGAACATTCTCTTTGTCAACAACATGGTCGTGTCCTGTTCACTCTGTCGATCCGTTCCCGTCATGGCGACCGGGTTACGTGGGAGTATGGCCCACGCTTTCAGCTTCGCCGGACCCAACGTCCTTGTCGATACCGGTGCCCGTCTGCTCACTCCCGCGGTACGGGAGATCTACGCCGTCCTGGTCCGGGCCGGTGTCCTCATCGTCCACGACTGAGTCGGCCGGCGAGGGCATCAGGCGCTCCAGCAGTGCGGGTGCGTACAGGCCCAGCGCCGACGCCACCCCGGTCGCCAGGAACGCCTGACTCCAGCCCAGCGGGCCGATCGGGGTGCAGCCGAACAACTGGCTGATCCCCGGCGTGCTGATCACCGCGGCCAGAGCGAGGAATGACCCGGCCGCGGTGGTCACCACCAGAGGTCCATGCGAGTCGGCGAGGGTCTGCGCGAGTTGGGTGGAGACCAGCCCGATCAGCGCGATCGTCGCGGCCCGGCGCTGCCGACCGGTCAGCCGCCCCATCAGCCAGGCCAGGGTGGCTCCGGTGGTGGTCGCCGCACCACGGATGGCGATCTCCCGCCACATCGCGGCCTCGTCACGCCCCAGCGCCCGGTCGCCGTCCTGTTCGCTGACCGCCAGCGCGGCGGCGGGAAGTGCGTCGGTGAGCATGTTCACCAGCAGCATCTGGCGGGCACTGAGCACTGAACGCCCGGTCAGCAGTGACGTGATCAGGGCGAACACCACCTCGCCGGCGTTGCCGCCGAGCAGTACCGATACCGCTGACTGGACGCGACGCCACAGCTGCTCACCCTCGTCAAGCGCGTCGAGGAGTGCTTCGATGTGCCCGTCGAGGAGCAGCATGTCGGCGGCGGTGCGGGCCGGGTCGCTGCCCGCAGCTGCCACCCCGATGCCGACGCTGGCGGCCCGGATGGCCGCGGCGTCGTTGGCGCCGTCGCCGACCATCGCCGTGATCAGGCCAGTGCGCTCGAGGGTCTGCACCACCTCGACCTTGTGCTCGGGGGACATTCGCGCGAAAACCAGGCGTTCGGTGACGGCCCCCGCCCTCTCGTCGGCCGAGAGGGCCTCCCACTCGGCACCGGTGATCACCTCGTCTTCGGTGACCGGCAGGCCCAGCTCGGTGGCGATGACCGCGGCGGTCAGCGGATGGTCACCGGTGATCAACCGCACCTCGATGCCGCGCGCTGCGAGTTCGGCCAGCAGCGGTGCCGCGCTGTCGCGAGGGGTGTCGGCCAGGCCGAGCAACCCGATCGGCTTCAACGCGGCCCGACACAGGCGTTCCATCACCGCCGGGTCTGCCGCGGCCTGCGCGGCCTGGCGGGCGGTCAGGGTTCGCTCGGCGACGGCCAGCACCCGCAGCCCTTTCGCGGCGAGGTCGTCGACGATCGGAGTCATATCAACGGCGTTGCGGGCGAATGCCGCGGCAAGCACTTCCGGAGCACCCTTGATCCGCAGCCGGGTGCCGGTGAGCGCCGCGGCGAACGGCCGCCCGGACTGGAACGGCAGATAGCGATCGGGCCGGCCGTGTTCGCCGGCACGATCGAGGTTGTCCGCGGCCAGCCGGATGGCCTCGTCGGTGGCGTGGTCGACCCTGCCGTTGGGTGCTGCGATGGTGTGTGCGGCCGTGGCGATGACGGATTCGCGGGTGCGGCCGGGCAGTGGGTGGACCTTCTTGACCCTGAGCCGGTTCTCGCTCAGCGTTCCGGTCTTGTCGAAACACACCACGTCGAGCCGGGCGAGCGCTTCCACCGAATTGGGGTTGCGGATCAGTACGTGCCGTCCGCTGAGCTTGCGGGCGGCCGCCAGTTGCGCCAACGTGGCGACCAGCGGCAGGCCTTCGGGCACGGCCGCGACACTGACCGCCACGGCGCTGCTCACGGCCCCCCGGAGCGGTGACCCGCGCAGCACGCTCAGCAGGCCGACCAGCGCGCCACCGGCCAGGCTCCACGGCAGGGCGCGGCCGGTGATCGAGGCCAGCTGGGTGTGCAGACCGATCCGCCGCGTTGTGCCGGGGGCCAGCGCCATAGCGCGCCGCACCTCGGTGCCGCGGCCCACGGCGGTGACGACGGCCAGTCCGGTTCCGGCGACCACGGTACAACCGGCGTAGATCATGCAGGACCGCTCGGCCAGCGGTGCGCCCGGCGTTGGCTCGGGGTCCTTGGCCACCGGCAGCGACTCACCGGTCAGCCGGGACTCGTCGACCTCCATCCCGTCGGCGTCGATCAACCGGGCATCGGCCGGCACAACCTCGCCGGAATGAATCTCGATAATGTCCCCGGGCCGCAGCGACTCGGCGGGCACATCATCGCCGGCGCCGTCCTCCAGCGGTCCGGCCCGCCGCCTGGCCGGGGGATCCTGCACCGCCAGAAGTCGTCGCAGGGTGCGTTCGGCGTGCAGCTGCTGCTGGGCCGACAGCGAGGCGTTGGCGACCAGCACGCTGCCGACCAGTACGGCGTCCAGCGGTGAGCCCAGCAGGGCGCTGGCCACCGCGCCGGTGGCCAGGATCGGGGTGATCGGGTCGGCGAGGTTGGCCCGAATCTCTCCGGCCAGATCCCCGGCGAGCGACCAGGCCAGCGACCAGGTCGAGGTGGCGGTGCGCAACGCGAACCGGGCCGGCGCCAGGAATGGCCGCGGAGGATCACCGGCAACCGGGGTGATCGATGCGGGGCGTGGCAGCAGTCGGCGCACCTCGTCGATGCCCAGGCTGTGCCATTCATGGCCCGGCTCGGGAGTTGGAAGCGGCTGACGGAAGACCTTCTCAGCTGCTGTGAAACCCGTCCACAACCCGGCGAAGACACCCGCGTTGACGGCGTCCGGTCCATAGCCCGGTACCCCCGGCACGAGCATCAGCGCACCGATCGCCGACCCCGACAGCGACAGCCTGACACCGCGGGTGCTGGCCGCCCGGGCGGCGGGCAGGGCACGCAGAATCCGCCAAGCGGCCGGCAGATCGGGGACGAACAGGTCCGCACCCCAGGGCAGAGCGGTCCCGCGGGAAATGCCGATGGTGATATCGGCCTCGTGCTGCGCGGCCATCTCGGAGGTGGTCAGGAACACGACCGTGGCGCCGTCGAGGCGAAGCCGCGATACGACATCGGCCAGCGTGTCATCGAGGGAATCGGTCACCGGGTAGAGGGTGTCGAAACCCTGGCCCAGGGAGCGCAGGCCGTCGTCACCGACGGAGATGACCCGGGCACCGCTGCGGCGTGCCTCGCTGACCACTGCGGTGGCGAACGGGTCGCGCACCGGACTCACCAGCGCCTCACCGGCGTCGCCGGCGCCGGGGATCGTCGACAGCCGGTGCCAGCCGGGGCCGATCATCCCGGCGTCGAGGGCCGCATAGGCGGCCTGCCAGGCCGGAGCGCGGTGTGAATTGCCGACGCCGCGCACCCGGGTGACCATCAATTCCTCGGTATAGAGGGCGCGCGGATCGATGACGATGGCATCCACCCGGTCGAGTGCCCGCAGTGCCCTGGGTCGCACGATCACGGCGTCGTGGTGGCCGGTCAGGCCGCGAGTCATGGCGCATCCGAAGGCCTCCCGGGCCGCCCGGGTCGGTTTGGGTGCCGATACCAGCGTCGCGGCACCGGCAACGGCGGGGCTCCCGGATAGTATGCCGATCAGCGCGGCCGCGCTCACGCCGATCCAGCCCGCCCGGTCGGCATACTCCTCGCCGGGGCCATGGGCGAAAATCGTTGTGCCGTAGGCCGGCTCGCGTCCGCTCGGGTCGCCCTCGGCGAGTTGGGGTTCGTGCCGATGCCAGGACTGCCGCACATTCCACGCTTCACCGGCCAGGAGCGTGCGGCCGGCGGCCTCGGCGGCGGCCGAAATCGGCGAGACGGTCAGCATGTTGGCGGCCGCGCTGAGGACCGACAGCACCAGATCGGTTCCCTCGGGCCCGAGCACCCCGACCAGTCGGTGGCGTACGGCGGGGATCTGTTCGGCCAGCGTCGGGACAACTGCAACGATCGCGGGCAGGCCGGGAAGCCGCATGGTGGCCGCGGCGAGCGAAACGCCGAGACTCGCGGACGCCGCGGCGGCGCCGAGTGCCCGGGTCAGCAGCAGTGCGTCATCACCGGGCAGGGTCATCGGGTGATGACGATCCGGGTTTGGGGTCCCGGTGTCTCCTTCCGCGGCGGCGACGACACCGGCAAGGTCCTCGGCCGGGCCCTGCGGGGTCACGGTGACGACCACGCGGGCGACCGACCGGTTGATGACGGCGTCGAGGACCCCGGGAACGGTGCGTACCGCATCCAGTACCCGGTCGGCGACCGCGTCGGCGTCCGGGCCGGAGAGCCCGCGAACTTCGATCCAGTACCGCCGTCCGTGCCGGCTCCGGCGCCGGGCGGGCGGGCCGCCGACCGCCTCGACGGCCACGCTGATTGCGGTGTGCAGGACGGTGCGTACGCCGGGCACGGTGTCGAGCATCGCCTCGGCGGTCCGGCTCGCGGTGGAGCCCCCGATCAGCGCGGTCGCGCCAGCCAGACCGGCGAGGGTCGTCGTTGTCGTGCTGAGGAAGTTCAGCCCGGCGGCGGTGGCGTCGAACGGGGCACGGAGCAAAGATCCGAGCCCCGGGAGCGCCGGCCGTGGGAACACCACGTCACCGTACCGGGCAGCGGTGGCGGGCCGGTTTGGGGAGGAGACCGTTAACCCGCTTCTATCTCATCGGTCCAGACCCGGAAACCGGTCAATGTGTTCTCGCCGAAGGCATTGCTGAGGGCGACGTCGGCGGCATCCCGTCCGCGGGCGATCAAAACCCTGCCCACCCTCGGGGTGTTGTTGCGGGCGTCGAAGGTATGCCAACCACCGTCCAGGAACACCTCGAACCAGGCGGCGAAATCCATTGGGCCGTAGGGCGGCGGCATACCGATGTCGCCGAGATACCCGGTGCAGTAGCGGGCGGGGATGTTCATGCAACGACAGAAAGCAACCGCGAGGTGGTTGAAGTCGCGGCAGACACCGGTCCGGTTCTCGAGGGTCTCCAGGGCTGTCTGCGTCACCCGCGCATACTCGTAGCCGAACCTCACATGGTGGTGAACGTAATCGCAGATGGCCTGAACCCGCGGCCATCCCGGTGGGGTGTGCTCGAAGAGTTTCCACGCGGTCTCCGAGAGTCGATCGGTCTCGCAGTACCTGCTGCCAAGCAGATAGACCAGAGTGTCGACAGGCAGGTCGGGCACCGGAATCTGTTGTGCCTCGGGCACGATGACGTCGGGGAGTCCGCTGTCGTTGACGATCACATTCGCCGTGACGCGCAGCCGGCCGGCGGGTGCGACGATGCGGGAACACCAGTTGCCGAAACTGTCCCGGTAGGCCTCCACCGGCACCGGTGGATCGAATATCAGGTCGTCGCGGCCGAGAAGATCGGAGACCCGGGTGAAATGCACGTTGAGATTGAAGATCATCGGAGTGGGTTGCGGACAGTCGTAGACCATCTCGAAGCCGACGTTTATTCGCATCATGGCCTTCCGGTTCCGGCCGGGCGGGATTACGCCGGCTCTCTCAGGGCGGCGCAGGCCGTGCGTCGCGATGCGATCAGTATGCGCCGCGAATCCGTCCAGCGCGGTCCGGAGCCGATGACGATGCCCTGCTTGGCCGGCAGTTCGACCCTCGGTAGACGGTGTTCATCATCGGCTCAGCGGGGTGGCGGGGTAGAACTGACTGCACGCCGCCAGCCCACCCCGGTGCCCCAGCGCGAAGGACTCGATACGTTCCTCGGCGGTGCCGTGGTCTCGTCCCGGTGCCTCGACGGAGGCGGTCGCGGTCAGGTAACTCTCAATGCCGGCGATATCAACTGCGGGTTCCATGGGTCCCAGAGTGTCCCGGGCCTGCAGCGAACTCACGAAAGCGCCGGAGAAACAATCGGCCTGGTTCTCGTTGCGGATTGTCTCGGCGGCGTCGACCGGGCTTGGCACATGCCGGACCGCTTGGAGGAAGTGCCCGTATTCGTGGGCGATTCCGGAAAGCGGTCCCCAGGGTCCGTATCGCTGGGAGAAGTCCCACAGGATGTGCTGGCCGATATAGATGGTGTTATCGGTCACGCAGTAGTTGTAGGACCGATCATGTTGGGCGGTTCGCCCGTGAGCGTCGACGCACTGGCTTCCGGCGCTGCCGCCTGCAGGCACGTAGACCAGTTCGGGCAGGGCATCTGCCGGGATGCCCACCCCGTCGAGATACTCGGTCACCAACCGCCGGCCAGTCCCGGCGAGTTCCCGCGTCTGATCCCCGCCGTAGCAACGGGCGAGGTCATCACCTGCACAGGCAATGTCGTTGTCGCGGGGATCTGGAGCCGCCGCAACGACCGGTGCCCAGGCGATCCCGGAAGCGATCAGGCCGCAACCGAGTGCGAACATCGCCACGGCGACGGTGGCGCGCGGGACCGGGCGGGCCTCGGGTGAGTGAGTCAGGATTCCGGTCGCAGCGATCGCGGTGAGAAACCGCGTCGTGGCATCCGTCGGGCCGTCGTCACTGGCAAAACGGTTCGACGCCGGGCCTCAACCAGGGCGACGGTTCAGTTGCTGCCGCAGGTGCAGTCCGGTCCGCAGGCGCAGGACGAACAGCTGCAGTCCGGGTTGCTGCAGCCATTTCCCTGGCCGCAGGTGCAGGGCAGGGTGCAGGTGCACGGCGAACAGGTGCACTTCGGGTTTTCGCAGATTGCGGTGCTCATAGCGTCCATTGTCGCACAGCTTGACCGGGGAGCGGAGGTGTCAGCCGGCGCGCTCGTCACGCTCGGCAGCAGTGATGAGATCGTCGCGGGCCCGGGCCACCCGGGAGCGGATGGTGCCCAGCGGGCAGCCGCAAACCTCCGCGGCTTCGGCATAGGACAGACCGAGTACCTGGGTGAGGACCAGGGCGTCACGCCGGTCGGGCTCCAGGCCGTCGACCAGCATGGTGATCTCGATGACATCCTCGAAACGGGCCTGCCCGGGGGAGGTGCTGAGCACGTCCTCCAGGTCGATCTGGCCGGTGGTGCGGGGCCGAGCCTGGTTGCGGCGAATCTGATCGACGACGACGCGACGTGCGATCGAAAGCAGCCAGGTCCGCGCCGAGGACCGGCCGGCGAAACGCGGCAGGGCGCCGAGAGCCCGGATGAAAGTTTCCTGCGTGAGGTCGTCGGCCATACCGGGATCGGCCAGGTAGGCCACCGTCCGCCAGACGTCACGTTCGCTGGCTCTGATGAACTCATCGAGGGCCCGCCGATCGCCGCGACCGGCGGCAAGTGCCAGCCTGGTGAGGGCATCGTCATCGGCCACGTCAAGAACCATAGGGGATGGAACCACCCGACGGGGACGTAGGCGTGGGACAGGAGGGTAATTTGGCTGTGAACGCTGCGGAACTCCGAGCCGGTTCGATCCGACTCTTCAAGCAGGAAGCCTGCCGCGGTTCTTCGCAGCGGACCGCGGCAGCGTACTGAGGAGGGCGATGACCAGCACCGTCGTCGGCGGCATGGAGGCGCCGCCGACGCGCCGCGTCGAACTCGATGTATCGGGGATGACCTGTGCCGCGTGTGCGGCCCGGGTGGAGGCCCGACTGAACAAACTCGACGACGTCCGGGCTTCGGTGAACTATGCCACCAGGGTGGCCACCGTCGACGCGCCTGCCACGGTCGAGACCGACGAGTTGTGCGCGGTGGTCCGCAGGGCCGGCTACGAGGCGGGGCCGCGGGCCGTCGGCAGCGATGACAGCGCCGACCCCGATGACGCGGCGGCGCGTTCGCTGCTGCTGCGCCTGGCGGTGGCGGCGGTGCTGTTCATCCCGCTGTCGCACCTGTCGGTGATGTTCGCGGTGCTGCCGGAAAGCCGTTTCACCGGATGGCAGTGGGTGCTGACCGCGCTGGCATTGCCCATCGTCATCTGGGCGGCATGGCCGTTCCACCGGGTGGCGTTGCGCAATGCCCGGCACGGTACGGCGTCGATGGAGACCTTGATCTCGGTCGGGATCACCGCGGCGACGCTGTGGTCGGGGTTCACCATTTTCGCGGTGCACCGCGAACAGCCGACCGCCGGGGTGTGGCAGGCGTTGATGAACAGTGATGCCATCTACCTCGAGGTGGCCGCCGGGGTGACGGTGTTCGTGCTCGCCGGTCGCTACTTCGAGGCGCGGGCAAAGTCTAAGGCGGGCAGCGCGCTGCGGGCGCTGGCGGCGCTCAGCGCGAAGAACGTCGCGGTGTTACTCCCGGATGGCACCGAGATGGTGATTCCGGCCGAGGAACTGAAGGAGCAGCAACGTTTCGTCGTGCGACCCGGGGAGACCATCGCCGCTGACGGACTGGTCGTCGACGGCGCTGCGGCCGTCGATATGAGCGCGATGACCGGGGAGTCCACCCCGGCCCGCGTGCAGTCCGGTACCGGCGTCATCGGGGGGACGGTCGTGCTGGACGGACGGTTGATCGTGGAGGCGGCGGCGGTCGGCGCCGATACCCATTTCGCCGGCATGGTCCGCCTCGTCGAGGAGGCGCAGGCTCAGAAGGCCGACGCCCAGCGGCTGGCCGACCGGATTTCTCGGGTCTTTGTCCCGGCGGTGTTCGTCATCGCATCTCTCACCGCCGCCGGATGGCTGCTGAGCGGCGCCGCTGCGGACCAGGCCTTCTCGGCGGCGCTGGCGGTGCTGGTCATCGCCTGCCCGTGCGCCCTCGGGCTGGCCACCCCGACGGCCATGATGGTGGCTTCCGGCCGCGGAGCGCAGCTGGGCATCTTCCTCAAGGGTTACCGCGCACTGGAGGCCATCCGGGACATCGACACCGTCGTGTTCGACAAGACCGGAACCCTGACCACCGGTCATCTTGCGGTGACCGATGTGACCGCCGTGGATGGCTGCGGCACCGCGGACCTGCTGGCAATGGCCGCAGCGGTGGAATCCGGTTCCGAACACGCCATCGCCACCGCGATCGTCGCGGCGACCGGCGACCGGACGGCGGTCGAGGACTTCCGGGCGCTACCGGGCCGGGGGGTGAGCGGGGATGTCGGTGAGCGCAGGGTCGAGGTGGGACGGCCGGCCTGGGTCGGGCGCGACAAGGCGGTGCCCGACGCGATCGAATCGGCCCGCAGGGAGGGCGAGTCGCTCGGGCACACCGTCGTCCTGGTGGCTGCCGGCGGGCTTGTGCTCGGGTCGATCACAGTGGCCGATGCGGTCAAGCCCAGCGCTGCCGACGCCGTCGCGGCGCTACATCAGCGGGGCCTGCGAACGGTCCTTCTGACCGGCGACAATGCCGCCGCGGCCGCCGAGGTGGCCGCCCAGGTGAGCATCGACGACGTTATCGCCGAGGTGCTGCCCGAGGGCAAAGTCGACGTCATCGAGCAGTTGCGCGGGCAGGGCCGGGTGGTGGCGATGGTCGGCGACGGCATCAATGACGGTCCGGCCCTGGCCTCGGCCGATCTGGGCCTGGCGATCGGGCGGGGGACCGATGTCGCGATCGCGGCGGCCGATGTCATCCTGGTCCGCGATGACCTGCGTTCGGTACCGCAGGCTCTGGATCTCGCGCGCGCGACGATGCGCACCATCCGGATGAACCTGGTGTGGGCATTCGGCTATAACGTGGCGGCCATTCCGATCGCCGCCGCCGGGATGCTCAACCCGCTGATCGCGGGTGCGGCGATGGCGTTCTCGTCGTTCTTCGTGGTGTCCAACAGCCTGCGTCTGCGCAAAGCCGGCGGGTTAGACCCCTCCCCATCGAAAGGTCACTAAACGGCGATGTCTCAAACCTTCTCGGTCACCGGACTGACCTGCCAGAACTGTGTCAAACACGTCAGCGCAGCACTGACGGGTCTCGCCGATGTTCGCAGCGTCCGGGTCGAGCTCGGATCCGGCGGGCCGTCGACGGTGCACGTCGAAGCGGCCCGGCTCCTCGCCGACGACGAGGTGCAGGCGGCTCTCGCCGAGGAAGGTGACTACCTGCTGGTCCGGTGAGCCGGACCGGTCAGCGTTTTTTGGCCAGCTCGCGCAGCATGTTGTTGTAGGCGTCCATCTGATCGTCGCCGTAGCCGGCGTCGGCGTGCCGGTCGGCCCGGACCGCGGAGCGGCGGTCCTGACGGGCCCACTGGATACCCAGTGCAATCACCACCATCACCAGAGGCACTTCGCTTGACCCCCAGGCGATCGCGCCGCCGAGGTGCTGATCGTCGTTGATATTGGGCACCCACGGCAGCGCGAGGCTGCGATAGAAGTTGCCGCCCACGGTGGTGGTCATGGTCATCATGGCGATGCCGAAGAAGGCGTGGAACGGCATGACGGCGAACAACAGTGCGAGTCGTCCGATGAACGGAAGCCGGCGCGGACCGGGGTCCACGCCGATGATGCCCCAGTAGAACAGGTAGCCGGTGATCAGGAAGTGCACCGCCATGAACTCATGACCCCAGTGGTAGCGCACCAGGGTGTCGAACAGCGGGGTGAAGTAGACCGCGTACAGCGAACCGACGAACAGCACGAAAGCCGTCACCGGATGAGACAGGAATGTGGTGATCGAGGAGTGAATGAGCCGGGTGATCCACTCCCGTGGGCCGGGTGGCTGCCCGGGCTTGGCGCTGGGCAGTGTGCGCAGAGCCAGCGTGACCGGGGCCCCGAGGACCAGCAGAACCGGTGCGAACATGTTCAGCGTCATGTGTTCGACCATGTGCACGCTGAACATCGCCGACCCGTAGGACCGCACACCGGAGCAGGTCGCGGCCACGATGGCCGCGCATCCGGCCAGCCAGGCGAGTACCCGCCCTACCGGCCACGGGTCCCCCCGGCCGCGAAGTCTGACCACCGCGAACAGATAGCCGCCGGCGAGGACGATGGCCGCGATACCGATGAAGACATCGAACCGCCAGAATGTGAGCAGGCGCAGAAATGTCGGCGCGCCGGGCAGTTCGTAACCGAGCAGCACGTCCCACACTGTCGGCTTCTCGGCCAGCAGACGCGGCGCGGTCTGAACGGCCATCCCGGCCAGCGCCGCCAGGGCGGTGATCGAGGCCCCGACGCCGACCACGGTGGGGGAGATGGTGGGGGAGATACGCCCGGTTCTCAGCGAGTGGCCGTCGCTCAGTAGTCCGACGAGGATGGCGGTGGCGGCCAGCAGGCCGAGTCGGCCGTACCCGGAGTGGGTCAGTTCCCCGGCGCCGGCCAGCAGGATCAGCAGCAGCGCGCCGTAGATCAGGGTGATCACGCCGGCCCCCACCGTGACGATGCCGACCCGGCGACGCAGCGCAGGAGCGATGGGCGCCGTGGCTGCCACCAGTTTCGCCCCCGCCCACACCGAGATCGCGACAGCGAACACGATTACGGCGCTCGTCGCGTAGTCATGGTTGGGGCCCTGACCGGCGTTGCCGGAGACCGGAACCGCGACAACGCCCACGATGGCCGGGATCAACAGCGGCACATGCCATTCCCACCGCAGCGCAAACTTCGAGCCCAGCGCGAGCACCGCCGCGCAGACGGCCGTCGCCACCCATCCGCGTGCGCTCTCCGAGGCGCCCAGCGCCGCGCCGAACTGCCCGCTGCCCAGCAGGCGGGTCGCGGTCACCTCGGCATCGGTGGCCGCTTGCACCACCACCATGGCCGATGCGCTTACGAGCCATAGCGCCGACAGCCGCTCCAGTGCCAGGTGTGCGCGGAAGGCGGCGGCGTCGATGAGCCCGGTGTCATCGGGCCGCGCGGTGATGAGCACCAGCACCAGCCCGCCCAGGCACGCGGCACCGGCGAGAGTCGCGGTGAAATAGCCGAGCATGTCCGCGACGGCCGTCGGTGTTGCGGGGTCCAGAGCGGACCGGGCATAGACGGCGACAGCGAATGCCGCGACGACGTATCCGGCCAGCAGTAACAGCCAGCCGCTCGCCCGCGGTCGGGGTGATTCGAGATCGTTCGCCGTCATGGACTCCGTTCCGGTGTGTCAACGGCGAGTGTAGAACTCCAGGTGTTGGGGGGCTTTCACCCCTGCCCGGCGCAGCGCCGACTCCACGGGCGGCCGCAGGGCTCAGGCTCAGGCCGCCGAGCCGTCGCTGGGCCGCAGATGCCCGCGCCGGCGACCGCGGGTGGCGTTCTGCGGCAGGACGATCTCATCGGAGTCGGCGGCCAGGGTGCGGTCCGGGTGCTGACCGCCGGGCCGGACCGACCGCCACACCAGCCAGGCGAGAACGGCCCCGGCCAGCAGTGGGAGGTGGGTCAGGACTCGGTCGGCGGTGACCCGGCCGGCGACGGTATCGCTGATCACGTAGAACGACAGCACGGCGGTGAAGGTGCCGAGAACCCACATCAGACCGGCGGCGACCAGCGGCCGGATCGCCGCCGCCACCATCACTACCCCGAGCGCCGCCGACCATGCTGTCGACTCGTTGAGGACGTGGCCGTCGATTGCGGCGCGGGGGGCACCCGTCTGGGCGCCGACGCCCTGGGTGGCCGCCAGTGTCAACTGAACGATGCCGACCGCGCCGAGCGCCCAGCGCTGCCAGGTCACCGTCGACAATTCGCGGGTGCGCGGTTGTCTCAGCTCCCGCGGACGTACGGCGGTGAGCTGTGAGCGCCCCGACAGCCGGCGCAGCATCTGGGTTTGTTCGATCGCATCGGCCTGCCATTGCCGGCACGATTCACAGCCTGCGAGATGCTCATCGACGCGCGCGGCGGGAATCTGCTCGCGCTCGCCGTCGATGCGGGCCGACAGCGCCTCCCGCGCGATATCGCAGTCCATACGTCCATAGTCGCCCACCGTGGCGGGTTTGTTCCAGCGATCCCCCGGCAATCGTGTCGGAACCGGACAACGCCGCGATACGACTATCTCGTTGGTGGATCACACGGAGTTTCTCCGACGGAGTCAGAGGGAGTACGCCATGCCGACCAGCACGACCGCGAGCACCGCACCCGCCGAGGTTGATGCCCGGATAACCCGCTTCACCGCTGGGGTCACCGCGGTGGTGGTCGCCGGCGGACTGGCGGTGGCGAATGTCAACCCGCCGGTTGGCGCCGCCATCCTGGCGGCCCAGGCCGTCATCTCCGGGATCGGCGCGCACTGGGGACCGCCGCGACATCCCTACGGCCGGATCTTCACCAGCGTGATCGCACCCCGGCTTGGCCCGGTGACCAAACGCGACGCGGTCGCGCAGGTGCGGTTCGCGCAGATGCTCGGCGTGGTGTTCTGCGGTGTCGGCGCAGCCGGTTTCGCCCTCGGTGCGCCAGAGGCCGGTGGGCTGTCGGCCGGCCTCGCATTGCTGGCCGCCCTGGTCCGCGCAACATTCGGGATCTGCTTGAGCCGGGGTCCCTACATGCTGGTGTGCCGGCTCCGCGGTGAGGTGCCGGCCTGTTGCCGGAACAAGTGACGGAACTTTTTCACACGTCTTTGCGACCAATGGTTCGAGGCACTTCCAAGACCCGACCGACGAATGAACGGATGTGAGCAGACAGTGGCTGTTGGAGCTTTCGTAGGCCGGGTCGGCCTGCTGGCGGTTGCCTTCGGCGTGGGAGTGGCGACGGTCAATCCGGCCACCGCCATGGCCGATCCCGATCGGGGCTCGGGATCATCGGCGGCATCGGAGTCATCGGCGAAGCGGGAGTCATCGGCGAAGGGGGCCGCCGCCCGTTCGGCAGAATCGCGTTCGCGGGGTGCCGCTGCCGAGAGCCAGAAGCGCGCCGCCACGTCGCGGGCGGCGCTGCCGGCCGCCGGACCGCCTCGTCAGCGCGGCATCCCGTCCCCTGCCGCTGGACAGGCGGCCCCCGATCTGTCCGCCGCCAAGGCTGATCCGGATCCGGCGAATCTCCCGGCTCCTGTCGGCGGTGCGGTGGCAGCGACACCGAAACCGGCGCCCGCCGAAGCTGACCTCGAGGTGCCGACGTCCGGTGCGATGGTCGCGACGCCCGGTGCGGCGGCGGTGGGTGCCAACCCGATCGGTGATCTGATTCGGACGTTCATCGGCGACGGAACCGCCGACAACCCGCATGCGGGAATCCTGTTCGGCAACGGCTACAGCTACACCGGATACGCGGGCGCGTGCACCGAAGGCGCCTGCGCCGGCGGTAACGGCGGGCTGATCGGCAACGGTGGCGACGGGTACAACGGCGGTGCTGGAGGCGCAGCAGGGTGGTTCGGCGACGGTGGTAACGGCGGGACTGCCCTGACAGCAGGCGGTGCGGGCGGTAACGGCGGCCGCGGCGGGATGCTGTTCGGCAACGGCGGAAACGGTGGTGACGGAGCTGCGGCCGACGGTATGGCCGACGGTGGCGCGGGCGGTCGCGGCGGTAGCGCGGGGACCATGATCATGCTGGGCAATCTCGGTCTGCCCACCAGCATCTACGGCAACGGCGGTAACGGCGGCCGGGGCGGGGACGCCGTGATGGGCAGGGCCGGCAACGGCGGCGGATCCGGGATGGCGGCCATCATCGGCAACGGCGGAACCGGTGGTGACGGCGGCGACATCGTCGGGATGGGCGGCGGAACCGCCGGCGCGGGAGGTAATGGCGGTATGGCGGGCTGGCTGACCGGCAACGGCGGTCACGGTGGCAGCGGCGGCCACGTTGCGGGTGTCAATGGCGGAACGGCCGGTAACGGCGGACGCGGCGCGATGGGGATGCTGTTCGGGCCCGGCGGTGACGGCGGGAAGGGCGGCACCTATGGCGCAAACGTGATCGGTGATGTCACCGGCGGTGCCGGTGGCAACGGCGGTCCCGGCGCGTGGATTTTGTTCGGATCCGCCGGTAGCGGAGGAGCCGGTGGCAACGGGTTTGGAATGGGCGACGGCGGCAATGGCGGTCGCGGCGGCAACGGCGTCGGCCTCAGCGGCGGTGGTGCCGGCGGTGTTGGCGGGGCGTCCATGCTGGGCGACGGCGGCGACGGCGGTCGTGGCGGAACCGCGGGGGTCGTCGGCGACGCCGGTGCCGGCGGCGCCGGCGGCAACACCGAGATGGGCGACGGTGGCGCCGGTGGTACCGGTGGTGACTCGGTCTTCATGGGTAACGCCGGCAGCGGCGGCACCGGCGGGACCTCCGTGATGGGCGCCGGCGGCAACGGTGGTGACGGCGGCAACTCCAGTCCGATCATGGGCAACGGCGGAGACGGAGGTGACGGAGGTATCGGCATGACTACCGGGTGTGGCGGTGCCGCCGGTATGGGCGGAATGATCGCCAGCCAAATGGGGAACGGCGGATCGCCTGGCTGCGGCGGCTCCATGATGGGCGGCGGCGGTATGCACGGCGGCGGTATGCACGGCGGCGGGATGGGGGCGATGGCCGCTGTTGCGGCGCCGCAGGCCTAGGACCGTGACCGGGCCCGTGTCGCGGACGTGCCACACGTGCGTTGTCCGAACGGCCACTTGAGATACGACGGGAGCAGAACGTGGAACTTGCTGCGATGGTGGGTATGCCCGGTGAGGCCTTGCGGGTTTCGCGCGCGCAATGGCGGCGCTCGCTCAGCGATGCCGTGCGCGCGGCATTCGCCTACCACCATGAGAGAAACGCGTTCTATCGCGCCCAGTGCGATGCGGTATCACCCTCCGATATCGGCGATTACGCCGATCTGCACAGGATTCCGCTGCTACCGGTCGGTATGTTCAAACAGGCCGGCGCCCACGTCCTGCTGACGGCCGGCCTTGCCGATATCGAGACCGAGATCCGCTCGACCGGTACCGGAGGGGTGCCATCGGTGGCCCGTCGCGATGCGTTGACGACCACTCGGGCCTCGGTCGGGATCATCGGCGGATACCGCGATCTGTTCGGAATCTCCAAGGGTGCCGGAGTGTTCCTCTGCCCGTCGACCGCAGAGGTGCCGGAGATGGGGATGGTCAAGGTGTTCAACCTGTTGACCGCCATGTTGGATGATCACCGCTACCTCGTGCGCAACTACTCCTTCGACCCGGAGGAGGCGCTGGCCTATCTGCGCGGCTGGGAGGGCCGGATGACCCGGCATATCATCGGCCCGCCGTTTATCATCGCCCGGTTCATGAGATTCCTTGAACTGGAGTCGGTTTCGCTCACGCTGGATCCGGAATCGATGATCATCATGCTCGGCGGGTGGAAGCAGTACACCGGACGTTCCATCAGCCGGGAGGAATTCAACGATAAGGCGCGGCGATTCCTGGGTGTCGACACCGGCCGAGTCCGCGATATGTACGGCATGATCGAGTCCAATATGCTCGCCATCGAGTGCGAGTATCAGCGTAAGCACGTGCCGCCCTGGTGCTACGTGTCCATCCGCGATATCGCCGATCCTGCAGTTGAATTGCAGCCGGGTAAGACCGGCGGTATCGCCATCCTGGACGCGCTGAACACCGCCTACCCGGGCTTCCTGCTCTCCGATGACATCGGCGACGTCGATGAGAGCGACTGCCCGTGTGGTCGCACCGGTCAGACGGTGCGTTTCCGGCGTCGGCGCCAGGGGGCGGAACTGGGCTGTTGTGCGGTCAGTATCGAGAAGTATCTGGACTCGAACGAGGCGGTCGCGGAGTGCGAACTCGTGGACGTGGCCGGACGGCGGTGAGGTATGCCCCGTTTCAGCCCGCGGGTGATCGACCACTTCACCAATCCGCGCAACTGCGGCCGCCTCGAGAAGGCCGATGTCGCCGCGTTCGTCGGCAATCCGGTGTGCGGTGACCAGATCCTGTTGACCGCCCGGGTTCGCGAGGATGCCGTCAGCGAGATTGCCTTCGAGGCCTTCGGATGTTCGGCATCACTTGCCGTCGCCTCGATCCTGACCGAGCGGCTCACCGGTATGGCGTTACCGGAAATCGCCGTCGTTGAACCGGCACAGATCGCCGACTGGTCCGGGGGACTGGCACCCGACCAGCAGCATGTGGCCATCCTCGGCGCCGATGTGTCGCACCGACTGGCCGCAAACTACCGCGACGGCACCCGCGACGATATCCCGGTCAGTGCGGGCTGATATGTACCTCGACTACGCCGCAACCGCACCCTTGCACCCCGACGCCGCCCGGGCCGTACAAGCCGGTCAGGCACTGACGGGTAATCCGTCCAGTGATCATGAGGCGGGGCGGCAGGCCGCCGACGCGTTGGACGATGCCAGGCAATCCCTTGCCCGGTTCCTCGGCGCAGCGCCCGGGGAGGTGATCCTGACCTCGGGTGGCAGCGAAGCCGACACGATGGCGTTATGGGGGACTTTCGCGGCCCGGGGCTTCCGCGGTCATCTGGTGACCACTGCCATTGAACACTCGGCCGTACTGGAGAACGCCGCCGCGTTGCGGGAACTCGGCGTCGCGGTCAGTATCGTCGCCCCGCGGCCCAGCGGCTATGTCGACCCGTCTGATGTGGCGACCGCGATTCGCGCCGACACGGTCCTGGTGTCGGTGATGCACGCCAACAACGAGACCGGCGCGATTCAGCCGATCGAAGAGATCGCCGCGCTGGCCCGGGGCGCGGGGGTGGCCCTGCACACCGATGCCGTGCACACCGCGGGCAAGCTCGATCTGTCCGCCGTCGAGGCAGCACTGATCGCGGTATCGGCGCACAAGTTCGGCGGGCCGCGCGGTATGGGTGCGCTGGTGGTTCGGGACGGCCATCGGCTGTCCCCGCTGATCCGCGGTGGCTCGCAGGAGAACGGACGCCGGGCCGGCACCGAAAACGTTGCCGGAGCAATGGGAATGGCCGCAGCAGCCCGGGCCTGCGGCGCGCGGACATCGGAGGCGTACCGCCGGGACATGCGGGAATTGCGGGAGCGCCTGATCAATGGTCTCGGCGCTGTCGGTGGTGTTCACCGCAATGTTGCAGGTCCGGTCGTCGCCGAGACGGTCAGCCTGCGTTTCGACGGGGTCCGCGCCGATACGCTCGCCGACACCCTCGACGTGCACGGAATCTGTGTCTCGACCGGGTCGGCCTGTCACGCCGGCAGTGACACGGTGTCCCATGTGCTCACCGCTCAGGGACTCACCGAACAGGCCGCGCGCTCGACGGTCCGTTTCTCCCTCGGGCCCGGGGTGTCCGCTGCCGATATCGACCGGGTGGTCTCGGTGACCACGCAGGCCGTCGACCGTCTGCGGCGCACCGCCGGGGTGGTCGGGGCCCTTCGGTGATCGCGGTCAAGAACCTCTTTGCCGAGAAGGCCCGCCTCGGTTTGTCGGTGCTCGGAGTGGCGCTGGGGGTGCTGCTGGTACTGATCATCGCGGGAATCTTCGTCGGAACCACCCGGCAGGTGACCACCTATATCGACCACTCGCGCAACGCCGTGTGGGTGATGCAACCCGGTGTCTCCCAGATGTTCAAGGCGGTCTCCTGGCTGCCCGGCGACGACGAACACCGGCTTCTGGCGCTACCCGAGGTCGACTCGGCAGACCCGATTCTGGGACTGCCATCGGACTTCGTCCACAACGGCACCCACACCGCGTATTTCGTCGTCGGCTACGACACCGAAACCGGGGTCGGCGGTCCATGGTCACTGGCGCAGGGCCGCAACGTCGAAAAACCCGGTGAGGTCGTCCTCGACCGGATTCTGGCCGCCAGGAACGACATCCGTCCCGGGGACACGGTGCAGCTCGTCGATGAGGATTTCACCGTGGTCGGCCTGTCCAATCAGACCGCCGCGGCGACCAACTACTACGCGTTCATCTCGCTTCCCGACGCGGCCCGGTTGCTGCGGGCCGGCGACCGGGTGTCCTACTTCCTGGCCCAACCCGGGTCGGGCTACAGCCCCGACCAGTTGGCGGCCGCCATCCGGGCCGGAGTCCCCGGTGTGGACGCCCTGACCTCAACCGTATTCGCCGAGAACAGCCGCGACATCATCGTGACGATGATCGGGCGTCCACTCAAGACGATGATCGCTATCGCCGCGCTGGTGGGGATCGCCCTGGTGGGGCTGACCATGTGGGCGCTGACCGCCGAACAGGTTTCGGACTTCGGCATCCTGCGTGCACTGGGTGTGCGGTCCTCGCAGCTGTGGGGCACGGTGGGAATCCAGGCGGCGGTCATCGCGGCGCTGGGGTATCTGGTCGGCGCCACCGCCGCCTATGCCGCGCAGCTCCTCGTCGGCGATCGCCTGGGAGACGTGTCCATCGCCGTCACGCCCGCCCTGCTGGCGGTGGCAGCGCTGGGCACCGCGGTCATGGCGGCGCTGGGAACGCTGTTGCCCGCCGGCCGGTTGGCCCGGATCGACCCGGCCGCCGCGTTTCGGCATTGACGTACTGATGGTGCGGTCCCGGTGTACCGGGCCAGAGAGGAAATCTATGCGTTGTCCGGTATGCCACCACGACGCGGCGCCGCCCCGATGCAGCCGCTGCAATCGAGCCGTGCTGGCGGAAACTGCGAACCCGGTACTGCAATTGACCGGCGTCACACACCATTACGGCACCGGTGAGGCTGCCGTGCAGGCCCTCGGTGGTGTCACGATATCGGTCGATCGCGGTGAGGTGGCATTGGTAGTGGGGCCTTCCGGCGGCGGCAAGACCACCGCGCTGCTGGTGATGGGTCTGTTGTTGACACCCGACTCGGGCACAGTGCGCGTCGGCGGCCGCGATGTCGGAAGCCTGACCGAGCGCGAACGGGCCGGCCTGCGGCTGATGCGGTTAGGGTTCCTCTTCCAGGACTACAACCTGCTCAACTCGCTGACCAGTGCCGAGAATGTGGCGGTGCCGCTGCGCTACGGGGGAGTGCGCAAAGCCGTCGCGAAGACCCGGGCGATCGAGCTACTGGACTCCCTCGGGCTGGCGCACCGGGCCGGACACCGGCCGGCCGAGCTGTCCGGGGGGGAGAAGCAGCGGGTCGCCACCGCCCGGGCGCTGGCGATGGGACCCGAGGTGATCCTGGCCGACGAACCGACCGCGAACCTGGACTCGGCGACCGGTCACAAGGTCAGTGAGCAACTCGCCTCGGCGGCACGGGCCCACGGGGCGGCGGTGGTCATCGTGACGCACGACCCGCGCCTGGACGATATCGCCGATCGGGTGATCCACCTGGAGGACGGCCGGATCCTTGAAACCGCCGGTTGAGACATGTCAGCTGCGACCAGTGCGGGCCGGGACGCCGGCCGACCGAATTCCCCTGACCCTGGCGTTCATGGTCGTGCGCATGATGGTGCGGTACAGCAGGCCCTTGACGCCGCGGGCGTTGACACCGTGCTCACGGTAGAAGATATCGGGATCGTCGAAGACGCCGAAGTCCTGGTTGACCCCGGTCGCCTGGATGGCGGTGTCCGTGCCGTGCCAATCGATCGGCGGGTCCGCAAGATCCTCGGTGCCGACCCCGTACCCGAGAAACGGGCCGTGATCTCGGCCGGTCTTGCTGCGCAGGCCGGCCAGATAGGCCTCGTCGAGAATGACACCTTCCAGACCTGCCCAGCGATCGCCGACGCGGACTTCGGCCCAACTGTGGATGATGCTGCGCGGTGCAAACCGGTAGAACGGGCCGACCATCACGCCGTGCTGGAGCCGCTTGTCGATGGTGGCGCCGTGGAAGCGGCAGCCGATTCCGTTGGCCCGCAACAACGCCATCAGCAATGTGGTCTTGGTGTTGCACTGTCCGTAGCCGTCGGCCAGAACCGCCGACGCCGGCAGATCGTCAGAGCTGTTGTACCCGAACGGGATTTCATCGCGGACGAAGTAGTACACCGCCCCGATGCGGTCGGGTTCGGGAAGGCGGTTCCAGCGGCGCCGTTCCCCGATGGCCCGGACCCGTGGATCGTCGATATCGAGCAACGCGGTGGCCCGGAGATAGCGATCGACCATAACCACGAGCCTACCGACGCCGGAGCGCGAAGCGGCGGGAACTTCGGGCCCGAGCCGTCCGACCAACTGATGGTGCGCACTGCTGTGAGGAAGGTCCCGGCCCGGTGATTGTGGCGGTGAAGAACTTGACGGCCGAACGCACCCGGCTGGTGCTGTCGGTGGTCGGCGTCGGCTTCGCGGTGCTGCTGGTACTGGTGATGGCCGGAATCTTCACCGGAACCACCCGGCAGGTGACCACCTATATCGACCACTCGCGCGATGCCGTGTGGGTGCTCCAACCCGGGGTGTCACAGATGTTCCGGGCGGTGTCCTGGCTTCCGGCGGATATCGAAGGGCAACTGGAGGCGCTGCCCGAGGTGGGCTCGGCCGACCCGATCCTCGGCCAACCGTCGGATTTCATCCACGACGGGGAGCAGACCGCCTACTTCGTGGTGGGCTACGACATCAGCACCGGAGTCGGGGGGCCCTGGTCGCTGGCGCAGGGCCGGGATATCAGCGCTCCCGGTGAGGTTGTGGTGGACCGGATGCTGGCCGAGAAGAACGGTGTTCGTCTTGGCGATACGGTTCGGATCGTCGACGGCAACTTCACCGTCGTCGGCCTGTCGGATCAAACCGCCGCACTGGGTAACTACTACGCATTCGTTTCACTGTCCGATGCGGCGCGGCTGATGCGCGCCGCCGGGCGGGTGTCCTATGTGCTGGTGCAGCCCGCGCCCGGCTACACCCCCGACCAGGCCGTGGAGGCCGTCCGCACCCAGGTGCCCGGCGCCGATGCGCTCACCTCGGTCACCTTCTCCCACAACAGCCGAGAGATCATCATCTCGATGATCGGGCGTCCACTGAAGACGATGATCGCGATCGCCGCGCTGGTCGGGGTTGCGCTGATCGGATTGACCGTCCTCGCGGCCACCACCGAACAGATGGCTGACTTCGCTGTCCTGCGCGCCGTCGGTGTGCGACCGGCCCAGTTGATCCGCACCGTCCTGGGTCAGGCAGCGTTGATCGCCGGCCTGGGGTACCTGGTGGGCGCCGTATTCGCCTACGGCGCGCAGTTTCTCATCCGCGACCGGTTAGGCGATGTCACCGTCGCGGTCACCCCGGCGATGCTGGCGTGGATGGCGCTGGCGACCGCCGTCATGGCCGCCCTCGGGTCACTGCTGCCGTTGCGCCGAGTCGCCCGAATCGATCCCGCTCGTGCGTTTCGCCGATGAAAGCAGAAACATGACCCAGTCGAAGCTTCCCGAACCCACCGAAGTGCTTGACGCAGTCCGGGCCGCGCTGTTCAAACTGCTGCCGCCGGAGGACCTCGCCCAGGTCGATCTCGCCACACTCGACGAGACGACCCCGCTGCTGAGCCTGCCGGTGGACTCGGCGGTGTTGATGGCCCTGATGAACGAACTCGAGGACACCTTCTCGGTGTTCATCGAAGAAGAGGCGGCATTCTCCTTCGCCGTGCTCGGCGATATCCCGGACTACATCCGCGCCCGCATCACCGGGCGGGCCCAACGATCCGGCGACACGTGATCCCGCCACCGCGGGCCGTCCTGGCGCATGTGACCGGGCAGGCGCCGGCCCTGTCCGGCGGTGCGGTCCATTACAGCCGGCTGTTAGACGGAGAACTCGGGCAAATCGACTTCTACGACAGTCGCCGCCACCTCCTCGCAGTGCCGGGTTCAACCCTGGCGCAACGAGTCCGCAGCCGAGCCGGAGCGCTCGCGCAGAACGGCCTCGGTGTCGGCGACCGCGTCGTGATGGTGTCGGCCAATACCGAGGACTATCTGACAACGCTGCTGGCCGTGCTGCTGATCGGCGCGGTGCCGTGCGCGGTCGCACCGCCCCCGACACCGGCGCGGCCGGATTCCGCCGGGGTGCAACACCTTCGGGCCGCACTCCGCGTCGTCAACCCGGCGATGGTGCTGGCCGACCACAGGACCGCAATCGCCGTCGATCACCCCGTCCTGATCGAGTTCGAGGATATCTCCGGTGGCCCGGTGTGGCCGGGGCCGGACCGGGCCACGCCGAGACCGTCTGATCCGCACCATATTCAGTTGACTTCGGGTTCCACGTCGGCACCGAAGGCGGTCCTGTTGTCCCATCGCAATGTCGCGCACAACATCGCGATGATCGGGCACGCGATCGGCGCCCGGTGGGGACGTGACCGGGTATTCAGTTGGCTACCGATGTACCACGATATGGGGTTCATCCAAGTGCTCGCCGCCCTGCTCTACGGTTCACCGATCGCGTTGATGACCCCGCTGGGATTCCTGCGCGACCCGCTGTCGTGGCCGCGCCACATGACCGACCACAGGTCGACGATCACCGCCGGACCGACCTTCGCCTACCGGGCAGCCGCTGACGCACTGGGCCGCGCCGCCGACACGGGGTCCGGGATCGATCTTGCCGCGCTGCGCTATGCCTATGTCGGCGCCGAGCCGATCACCTATTCCACCCTGCGCGACTTCACCGACGGCTTCGCGGCGCTGGGACTGCCCGCCGAGGCGGTGGTGCCCTGCTACGGCATGGCGGAGTCGGTGCTGGCGACGACGCTGGCCCTGAAGACCGCACCTCAGGGTCCCGGGAACTTCGGCCGGGTCCGGGTCGTGGCGTCCAGGGAAGGGTCGCTGGTCTCCTGCGGTTCGCCCATCGACGGGATGGCGGTGTCGGTGGTCGACTCCGATGGTGTCGACGTCCCTCCGGGTGTAGTGGGCGATATCCGGATCAGCGGTGCTTCGGTGATGACCGGGTACCAGCAGCAGGACGGTTCGGTGAGCCGCCCCCCGGACGGCTGGCATGACACCGGCGATCGCGGGTTCATGTGCGATGGCGAGCTGTTCGTGGTGGGCCGGCGCAAGGAGATGCTGATCATTCGCGGCCGGAACCTGCCTCCCTACGATGTCGAGCGGACGATCGCGGAGTTACCGGAGGTCGGCCTCGGGCAGGCGGTGGTCTTCTGCGTTCCCGATGAGGACCGTGACCGGGAGGCAGTCGTCGCGGTGCTGGCCACCGCGGTCAGCGACCCGGATCAGCGGCGACAGGTCCGGGCCGCGGCCGCGAACCGGGTGCGCGAGGTGTTCGGGTTCTCCCTCGACGATGTGGTGCTGGTGGGCCGGACGGCCATCCCGCGCACCACCAGCGGGAAGATCCGGCGTCTGGCGGTGCGGGAACTCTATGTCTCGGATTCGCTGTCCTGAGAAGCGTGCCGGACGCCGACGCATTCGGCGCCGGCGGCACGGTCCCGGGCGATGAAGTCCTCTATCAGCTCGGCCACCTCGGCGGGCCGCTCCACCTGAGGGAAGTGCCCGACACCGGTCAGCACCTCCAGGCGGATGTCCGGCCGGGCCTGCTGCGCGGCGTAGGCGTGTTGGACCGGGATGATCGCGTCTCGGTCGCCCCAGATCGCCAAGATCGGTAATTCGCTCTTGGTGTTGAGTCGGTTCAAGGCGCTGACCGCCTGGCCGCGGTAGTCGACGACGGATCGCAACGTGCGCAGGAAAGCCTCCCGGGTCGGGGCGTCGGCGAACGTGCTGTAGGACCGCCAGATCTCCTCACCGCGTGGGGATTCGATGCCGGCACCGCGCAACCAGGACCAGACCCGGTCACCGGCGGCCAACACCTTTCGGGGCGCGATGATCGGCATGATCAGCTCCGCGCCCGGCGCGGACAGCAGCCGCAGTGTCAGTCCGACGTCCGGGCCCAGGCCGCCGCTGCCGATCAGAACCAGCCGCTGGGCATAGTCGGGGTGCTGGTAGAGGAACTGCATGGCGACACCGCCGCCGAGTGAGTGCCCGACGATGGTGGCCCGGGTGACGCCGAGTTCGTCGAGTAGGTCACGCAGCAGGACCGCGAACGCGCCCAGCGAGTAGTCGCTGCGCGGTTTGGCCGACTCGCCGTGACCCGGCAGGTCCGGCGCGAGGACCCGGTAGTGGCGTGCCAGCGGCCGGACCACCGATCGCCAAGTCTGCGAACTGCCGGCCATACCGTGCAGCAGCAGGACCACTTCCCCGTCGCCCTCGTCGAGATAGGCAACCCGTTCGCCGTGCAGGTCGAGGTGTTTGAGTTCGGTCATGGTGAATTCCTTTGGTGTGAGTGAGCCGGTCAGTTCGGCACCGACAGCCGGATGATCTGCGTCCAGGCCGAGACGACCTGCTTGGGCAGAGGCCCGGTGGTGTAGGTCAGGCCGTAGCGCTCGAAGAGTTCCCGAACCTTGGGGGCTATCTCCTGATAGCGGTTGCTCGGCAGGTCGGGGAACAGGTGATGCTCGATCTGATAGGACAGGTTGCCGGTCATGAAGTGCAGCGCTGGGCTGCCGGAGATATTGGCCGAGCCGAGCATCTGGCGCAGGTACCACTGGCCGCGGGTCTCACCCTCGATGGAGTCCCTGGCGAAGGTCTGCACGCCTTCGGGGAAGTGTCCGCACATGATGACCGAGTGGGTCCACAGGTTGCGGACGAGGTTGGCCGTCAGGTTCGCGGTCAGGGTGCTCAGCGCCGAGGGGCCGGACAGCAGTGGGTGCAGGACGTAGTCGCGGGTGGCCTGCCGGCGAATCTTGGACAGCACCTTGCGCCCGCGGCCGATGAAATCCTTCTTATCGACCCGGCCTTTGAGGTATTTGCCGATCTCCAGATCGTAGAAAGCGATTCCGTACTGGAAGAAACAGGCGTTGACGGCGTTGGACAGCGGCTGAATCAGATACATCGGCTTCCAGGGCTGCTCGTCGTCGACCCGCATGATGCCGTAACCCAGGTCGTTGTCCTTACCGCGGACGTTGGTATAGGTGTGGTGTAACTCGTTGTGCGAGTGTTTCCACATGTCCGCCGGTGAGGCGTTGTCCCACTCCCAGGTGGTGGAGTGAATGGCCGGGTCGCGCATCCAATCCCACTGGCCGTGCATGACATTGTGGCCGATCTCCATATTCTCGATGATCTTCGAGACCGACAGCCCGACGGTTCCGGCCAGCCAGGCGGGCGGAAAGAGGGAGAACAGCAGGATTGCGCGGCTGCCGAGTTCGAGTTTGCGCTGGGTGTCGATCACGGTACGGATATAAGCGGCGTCGCGTTCGCCCCGACTGGCGATGACCTGCTCGCGGATGGCGTCGAGTTCGGCGCCGAGGTTCTCGATATCGGCGGCGCTCAGATGGGTGCTCGGGTCGGCTACGGTTTCCTGGACTGCGGTCATTTCGGTTGTCCTGTCTGGGTTTTCAGTCTTGGATGTGTCTCAGAGTTCGATATCGCAGGGGCCTGCGGCAGCGGAGATGCAGGTTTGGATGGCGACGCCATCTCCTTCGGCGGCGGTGGTGAGTTCGCCGGTGCGCAGGTCGCGGACCGCGCCTCTGCGCAGCGGAGCCACACACCCGAAGCAGATGCCCATCCGGCAGCCCGAGGGCATCAGTACCCCGGCATCCTCGCCGGTGTCGAGCAGGCTCCGGTTGCCATCGTTCTCGACGGTGACAGCGCTGGCGGAGAAGCTGACGGCACCGCCCTCGCCGGTGGCGATGACGGTGGGCCGGAACCGCTCGGTGTGCAGCTGATCGGTGATACCGATAGCGGCCCAATGTCTTTCGAGGGTGTCCAGCAGGCCGACCGGTCCGCAGGCCCAGGTGTGGCGCTCGGCCAGATCGTCAACCACGCGCTCAAGGCGGTCGGTGTCGAGCACGCCCTCGGTATCGGTGTGGACCTCCACCAGCCGGATCAGGCCCTTCGCGGCGAGCATGCGCAGCTCCCCGCCGAAGATGACATCGGCAGCCGTCGGCGCGGAATGCACCACGACGATGTCGGATGTGAGATCCGGGCGCATATCGCGCAGCATCCCCATCACCGGCGTGATACCGCTGCCGGCGGTGATGAACAGGACCTTGCCGGGACTGGGATTGTCGACGGTGAATTCGCCGGCCGCCTGGTCAAGTTGGATGATCGTCCCCGCCCGGGCGCGGCGCACCAGGTAGGTGCTTACGGCGCCGTCCGGGATCGCCTTGACGGTGATGGTGATACACCCGTCGGCTCGGTCGGTAGGTGATGTGAGCGAGTAGGCGCGCCATTGCCGGATGCCGTCGACGTCGACGCCGACGCGGATGTACTGGCCGGGCAGGTGGCCCCGCCACCCGCGGCCGGGCCTGATCACCAGGGTGGCGGAGTCGCGGGTTTCGGGGTTGATCGCCACAAGGCGTCCGCGCAGGGCGGCACCGGAGCGCAGAGGGTCGATCACGTCGAGGTAGTCCGCCGGGAGCAGGGGAGTGGTGAGCCGCTCGGTGAACTTCAGCACTCGCCCGCGCAGTGACGCAGCCGGGGCGGTGCGAGGAGAAGTTGTGGTCATTTCTCCACCATCCCTCTGCGCGGTCGATAAAATCTTGGCAATAAGGCGTGGAAAAAATCCATTACTTTGTTCGGGAGAGATAGATTATGGAGTCAGCCACGCGTTTATCGGGGCTCGCACTCGACCCGGATGTGATCATTGCCCTGGAGGCGGTGCTGCCGCGGATGGCCGAACGCACGGTTGAGGCGATCGTCGCCGAGGTGCCGGCCTACACCGACCCGTTCAGCGGGCAGATGGGCCGGAACATCGAGAACGCCGTGCAGACCTCGCTGGGCGCGTTCCTGCGATTGGCGACTCGCGCGGAGGGCTCAGATCCCGGACCCCAACTCTCGCCGGCCGTCGAGGGCGCCTATGAACTCGGCCGTGGCGAGGCCCGCAACGGCCGGTCGATCGATGCGCTGTTGGCCGCCTTCCGTGTCGGCGCGCGGGTGGCCTGGCGGGAGTTGTCGGCCGCGGCGGTGAGCACCGGACTGTCGGCGACGACCATCGCACGGTTCGCCGAGTTGGTATTCGCCTATATCGATGAACTGTCGGCCTCCAGCGTGTCGGGGCATGCCGACGAGTCGGCCATCGCAGGTCGGGTCCGCCAGCGTTACCTCGATCTGTTTACCGCCCAACTCCTGTCCGGCGAATCGTCGGAGGTGTTGCGCAGCAGTGCGGAGCGGGCGAATTGGGTTGTGCCCCAGACGCTCACAGCGGTGCTGTTGCCGGGAGCCCACACCAGGGGGCTGGCCGGCCTGTTCAGCGCCGAAATCCTGCAGACCACTGACGAGCTCCCGGGTCTGGACCCCGGCCAGGGTTGGCTCGCGGCGTTGGTGCCCGATATGGGCGGTGACCGACGATCGAGGCTGATGTCGATGCTGGCTGGTCGAGCGGCGGTGGTTGGTCCCGCGCGCCCCTGGCTGCTGGTGGCGTCGTCCTATCGACGTGCCGTCCGGGCGGTGCATCTCGTCGGTGATGACCGCGCTGTCGTCGACACCGACGAGCATCTGGTCGAGATTGTTCTCGGTGCGGATCCGTCGGCGGCTGAGGACCTGCGACGGCGTGCTTTGGCACCGCTGATGTCGGTGCGGCCCGGTACCGCCGGGCGGCTCGCCGAGACCTTGCGGGCCTGGCTGCTGCACCAGGGGCAGCGCGAGGCGATCGCCGCGGAATTGTTCGTGCATCCGCAAACAGTGCGGTACCGGATGACGCAGTTACGTGAGCTCTACGGCGAGCGGCTCAACGACCCGCAGACGATCCTCGAACTCACGGTGGCGTTGGGCCTGGCGGCCGAGATTCCCGCTGTGGGTGCCGAATCCGTCGAGCGATGAAGCGGTTCGGTGACCGGTCACGGGGACCCTCGGGTGGTCGGCGCCGCCGTGACGACCTTTCCGTGGCGCATCCGTGGCGTAGTTTCATGCCGTGAGCGAGAACCCGTTCGACCCGACCCGCTGGCAGCCCGTCGAGGGCTTCGAGGATCTCACCGACGTCACCTATCACCGGTATGTGCGCGACGGTACGGCGCAGCCGACGGTCCGGGTGGCCTTCAACCGCCCGGAGGTGCGCAACGCGTTTCGTCCGCACACCGTCGACGAGCTTTACCGGGCTCTCGACCACGCCCGGATGTGGCCGGACGTCGGGGTGGTGTTGCTGACCGGCAACGGCCCTTCACCCAAGGACGGCGGGTGGGCGTTCTGCTCCGGTGGCGACCAGCGCATCCGGGGCCGCAGCGGTTACCAGTACGCCAACGGCGACAACGGCGACACCGTGGACACCGCACGGGCGGGACGGCTGCACATCCTCGAGGTTCAGCGGCTGATCCGGTTTATGCCAAAGGTGGTCATCTGCCTGGTCAACGGGTGGGCCGCCGGCGGCGGGCACAGCCTGCACGTCACCTGCGATCTGACCCTGGCCAGCCGTGAGCACGCGCGGTTCAAACAAACCGATGCCGACGTCGGCAGTTTCGACGGTGGTTACGGCAGCGCGTATCTGGCGAAGCAGGTCGGTCAGAAGTTCGCCCGCGAAATCTTCTTCCTGGGCGAGTCGTACACCGCCGAACAGATGCATCAGATGGGGGCGGTCAACCGGGTCGTCGATCACGCCGATCTGGAGACCGTTGGCCTGCAATGGGCCGATACGATCAACGGCAAGTCCCCGCAGGCACAGCGGATGCTGAAATTCGCGTTCAACCTGCTTGATGACGGAATGGTCGGTCAGCAGATCTTCGCCGGGGAAGCCACCCGGCTGGCCTACATGACTGATGAAGCCGTCGAGGGTCGGGACGCCTTTCTGGAGAAGCGCGACCCGGACTGGAGCGGTTTTCCGCGCTACTTCTGAACATCCCGCTGATCATGCCGCGCGGATCGGGCCCGCCCACCGGCTATCAGCCGGCCCGGTGCGCGGACCACCGGATGGCCGCCGCGATCGTCAGCCATGTGATGATCGGAGGATGACAGAACGTACCCTCGACGGCGCCTCGGTCGTGCTGGTGGGCGCCAGTGGTGGCCTCGGTCGGCAGCTCGCCCGGCAACTCTCCGATATCGGCGCCCGGCTGACCCTCGCGGCCCGGGACCGCGGGGCGCTCGACGCGCTCGGGATCGACGCGCCGATGGTCACCGCGGACCTGCGTGACGCGGAGGCCGGCCGAATGATCGTGGACACCGCGCTGTCCGCGTACGGCCGGATTGACGGCGTGGTCAACGCGGCGGGCGTTGTCGCGTTCGGATCGCTGGCAGACACCGCGGACGAGGTGATCGAGGATTTGTTCCTCACCAACGTTCTGGGGCCGCTGTGGCTGATGCGGGCCGCCATCCCGGCGCTCAGCGAGTCACGCGGTTTCATCGCCAACATCAGCGCTGTGGTGGCTGAGCAACCGCTTCCCGGGATGGCCGCCTACGCGGCCTCCAAAGCCGCTCTCACCGCCGCGGATCGGGCCTTGACCCGGGAACTGCGTGCCGCCGGCATCACCGTCACCGACGCCCGTCCGCCGCACACCGAGACCGGACTGGCCGACCGGCCGATCGCCGGCACTGCGCCCCGGCTGCGAGAGGGTTTGCAGCCGGAGGCGGTTGCCGGCCGGATCATCGCGGCCATCAGGGCCGGCGAGCGGGAGATTCCCGCCGCGGATTTCGGCTCTTGATCCCGCTGCCGGCCGCCCGGGGATTCCCAGCCGCTCGGCAGATGTTGGTGGAGATGCGACGACTGAGATGCGCACGTTGATCATCGCCGGCGAAGCTCCCCGCTGACCGCCCCAACCTGACAGGGTCGGGATGTGACGAGATATTCCGGTCTTGACCGGTGGCTGCGATGAGCTGGCCGCAGTTGCAGCCCTTCCTGGTCGCTCTCGCCATCGGACTGCTCCTGGGCCTGGAGCGCGAACGCAGCCACAACACGAGAATCCCGGCCGGTTCGCGCTCGTTCGCCCTGCTGGCTCTGCTGGGAGCCGTCGCCGCGTCATTCGGGGGCTGGGCGGTGGCGGTGGGCCTGCTAGGGGTCGGCGCGCTGGTGGTGCTCGCCTATTTCCGCACCAACGCCGAGGATCCCGGAACCACCACCGAGATCGCCTCGCTGGTCACCTACCTGCTCGGTGCGCTGGCGTATACGCGTCCGGCGCTGGCCGTGGCGCTGGCGGTTGTGGTCGTCGGTCTGTTGTTGTCGAAGAAACGGATTCACCGGTTCGCCCGTGAAATCCTCAGCGAGGTCGAACTCGAGGATGCCATCAAGTTCTTCGTGGTGGCGTTCGTCGTCCTGCCGTTGCTGCCTGACCGCGCGCTGGGCCCCTACGGTGTGCTCAATCCGGAGAAGGTGTGGCTGCTGGTCGTCCTCCTCACCGGTATCGGGTGGGCCGGTTATATCGGCGTGCGGGCACTGGGACCCGAACGCGGTCTGCTCGTCACCGGATTGGCCGGCGGGTTCGTATCGGCCACCGCGACCACGGCCTCGATGGGGCGGCTGAGCCGGGCCGGTGCCGGCCTGCGGGCACCACTGGCCAGTGCCCTGGTCGCAAGCCTGGCCACTTTCGTGCAGTTGGTCGTCGTCATCGCCTACGTCGACCCCGGGGTGCTCGGCCGGCTGTGGCCGCCGGTCCTTGGCTCGGCTCTGGTCCTGGTGGTGGTCGCCGCGATCGTGTACCGGGGCTCCGCCCGCGCGCACGGCGACACCCAGATCCCGTTCGGCCGGCCGTTCGCACTGCGGCCCGCGCTCATCCTCGCCGCCGTGCTGATCTTCGCCCTCTTGCTTGGCCGTTGGGGGGCCGATGTCCTCGGCCCCGAGGGTGCGGTGCTGGCCGCCTTCGCCGCCGGCCTCGCCGACGCCCACGCGGGAGCGATCGCCGTCGCGACCCTGGCCGCCGCCGGTGATATCACCGTCGAGACCGCGCTGGTCGCGATCGCGGCCGCGCTGGGCTCCAACCTGCTCGTCAAGATCGTGCTGGCGTTCGCAGCGGGCGGCCGGCGTTTCGGGCTTGGATTCCTCGCCGGGATGGCGGCCCCGACCATCGTGTTCGGGCTGGCTCTGGGCGCGGTAATCGCTGTCGGCTGATCGACCCGCCGGCCGGGTCCACAGGTGCGACAATCTGCGGATGTCGCAGGACGAGGGGGTCGTCGACCCGCCGATGCACGAACTGAGATCCAAAGGCCTCAAGAAGGGGTCGATCTCGCTGATCGGTGCGGTGGCGATTGGTCTTGCCGCCACCGCGCCCGCGTACTCGCTGACCGGGGCCCTCGGCCACGGCGCGCAGGAGGCCGGCTATCAGATGCCGGTCGTGTTCATCCTCGCGGTCATCCCGATGTACTTCATCGCCCTTGCCTACAAGCACCTCACCGATGCCGCACCCGATGCTGGCACGGTCTTCACCTGGGGTTCCAAGGCGATCCTGCCGCATATCGGCTGGATCGGGGGCTTCGCGCTGATGCTGTCGAGCATTCTGGCCGGTGTCGGCGCCGCCGGGATCACCGTCAACGCGGCCACCGTGGCCTTCGGCCTCGAGGACCCGCCGGACTCGCTGAAGGTCGCGATCGCGGCCCTGTTCATCCTGGTCACCACCTGGCTGGTCGCCCGGGGCGCCGAAGAGTCCTCGCGGACGACGCTGATTCTGACCGTCGTCCAGTACGGCGGACTGACATTATTCGCGGTGATCCTCGGCATCAACATTGTTCGCCAAGACAGCAACCCCACCGCCGAACCGTTCTCCTGGCAGTGGTTCAACCCCCTGGAGATCACCAGTTTCAGTGCGCTGCTCGGTGGTTTCCTGGTGGCCGTTTTCATCTTCTGGGGTTTTGACGCAGCGCTGTCGATGTCGGAGGAAACCCAGGGAACCGCCGAGCAGTCCGGTCGCAGCGGGGTGACGGCCATCCTCATCACGGTCATCACCTACGTGGTCTTCAGCGTCGCGGCGCTGGCCTATGCCGGTATCGATGACAGCAGCACGGGCAGCCTCACCCACGAAGCCAATATCGACGACATCTTCTCGAGCCTGGCACGTGATGCGGTGGGGCCGAGTGGCGCCCTCATCGCGGCGGTGATCGTCGGGCTCTCGGCGTTCTCGGCGACGCTGTCCACGGTGATGGCGACAGTGCGGGGCGTACTGGCGATGGCGACCTACAAGGCATTGCCCAGTAGGTTCGGCTCGGTTGACGAGGTTCGGCAGATCCCGACCTTTGCGACCTGGTTTATCGGGCTGACCACACTGGCCATCTACGGCGGACTGGTGATGGTCAGCGACAGCATCGTCGAGGACACCGTGTACAGCGTCGGCATCGCGATCATGACGTACTACACGGTGGTGGCGGTTTCCTCAGTGGTCTACTTCTGGGACACCGCATTCGGGCATTGGCGCACCGCGCTGGAGCAGGTCATTCTGCCGGCTATCGGCGCGCTGGTGCTGGTCCCGGTGGGCTTGATCGAGGCGTACCGGATGACCAGTCCGGAATACGGATCGACCGGGTCGCTCGCCGGTATCGGAACGGTATTCATCATCGGGGTGTTCAGTCTGTTCATCGGTGTGCTGTTGATGATCTTCTGGAACCTCAAGGCCCCGGCCTTCTTCCGGGGCCAGACCCTGACCCGCGAGCGCACCCATCGGCCGGGGCAGCCGCACTAGAGGTTGCGGTCGTCCCTGTTCGCGGGCGCGTGGTGCTCCGCAGAGTGGTCCTCGGGTGGCGGCGCCACAGAGTGGCCCTCGGGTGGCGGCGCCACCACAGGTTCGTGACCGGCGGGCAGATGGTCGGGCGGGTCGACGCGCAAGCGGTGTGCGACGGGTACGTCGGTCGACGAGTGCAGGATGATCGACAGCGCAATCGTGACGGCGATCAGGTCGAACAGCTTCTCGCCATTGGGTATCCCGGCCTGCAGTACCAGCAGGCCGTACACGACCGAGGCGAACCCCTTGGGGCCGAACCAGGCCGCGGTAAGGCGTTCGGCGCGGGGCATCGGCGTTCGGATCAGCGATAGCAGCATCGAGGCCGGCCGGACCACCATGATGGCCAGCAATGCCAGCAGCCAGCCCTGCCAGCCCAGATGCGACAACCGATCCGGGGTGATCAGTGCGCCGAAAACCAGCAGCGCGGCGAATTTGGTCAGCTCGGAGAGCAGATCCCCGAACGGCTCGAAAGTCTCGGCGGCGACGTGATCGAGGGTCGCCAGCGCCGAACCCGCCGCGAAAGCCGCCAGATACGGGTTGGCATGGGTCAGATGACACGTCGCGTACACCACCAGCGCGATCGCCACCGGTCCGAGCGGTTGAAGTCGCGGCTCGGCCGTGAGGATATTGCTGCGCCAGGCCAGGGCCACCACTACTGCGACACCGATGCCGATGGCCAGGCCGAGCACCAATTCCAGCAGAACGGTGCTCACATGCGAGCTCTCATGTTGGGTCATGGCCAGGAAGATCAGCACGAACGGCAGGGCCAGGCCGTCGTTGAGCCCGGATTCGACGTTGAGCAATCTGCGTAGTCGCAGCGGTATGTCATGGCGGCCCACGAGAGCCGATGCGAACACCGGGTCGGTCGGGGAGAGAATCGCACCCAGCAGCAGAGCCTCCGGCCAGTCCAGGCCGGCCAGGTAGTGCGCCGGAATGGCGACGCCGATCATCGACAGCGGCATACCCAGCCCCAAGGCTCGTCCGGAGAGGCGCCAGCCGTCCCGCAGCGCCGGCAGGTTGGCCCGCTGACCGTCGGTGAAGAGCACGGTGAACAGTGCGATATCGGCAAGGACCGCGACGAAACCATCGCTGGCGTTGACCACACCCAACCCGCCGGGGCCGAGCAGTGCCCCACCCACCAGGAACAGCAGTGCCGTGGAGAGAACCGTCCGGGCAGCCAATCCTGACAGCGAGACGCTGATCAGCAAAACGACACCGTAGACGAGGACGAGTTCCACGCGAGACTCCCTGCTGGATTCCGGTTCGGTCGCCGCTCATGGTGCCTTCCGCGGCGCGTGGGTGCAAAGCCGCCGGCATCGTCAGACGCTATCCGGAGACAGCCGGGGTTAGGGTTGTGGAGTGCCCGCCCGTCCCGACCACGTCGACTTCCATTTCGACGTGATGTGCCCGTTCGCCTACCAGACATCGCGTTGGATTCGGCAGGTCAGTGATCTGACCGGGCTGGTTGTGAACTGGCGGTTCTTCAGCCTCGAGGAGATCAACCGGGCCGACGGTAAGAAACATCCCTGGGAGCGGGAATGGTCTTACGGGTGGTCGATGATGCGGATCGGTGCGCTCTTGCGTCGTCACTCGATGGCTGATGTCGGCGCCTGGTACGAACGGTCCGCCCGCGCCCTGCACGTCGAGGGCCTCAAGCCGCACGAGAAGTCCGTTGCACGGCATCTGCTCGCCGAGCTCGGTTTCGACCCTGCCCTGGTGGACCGTGCGATCGCCGATCCCACCACCAACGAAGAGGTCCTCGCCGACCACCGGCGGGTGGTCGATGCCGGCGGGTACGGGGTGCCGACGCTGTTCTTCCCCGATGGCCAATGCCTGTTCGGGCCGGTACTGATCGAACCGCCCACCGGTGTGGCCGCGCTGCGACTCTGGGACGCGGTGGTGGCTTGGACGGAGTTCCCGCACCTCTACGAACTTCAGCGTCCCAAAGCGGCCGCCGACGAGCAGGCAATCGTCGAGACGCTGCGGCCCTATCTGGAGGCCCGCGACTGGGTATCGATCAACCGGGGCGAGGTTATCTCGTTCGACCGTCGCGTCTGAGTGCTCTTCGGTGAGCACGGCTTTCCAGTGTCTGGTTCTCGCCACGGTGGTGGTCGCCGGCCCGTTGACTGTCCCGCCACCGGCCTCGGCGGACCCGACCGCCGACACACTGGCACGGCTCGACACCCTGCCGGTGAAGGGGCGCGCCCCGAAGACCGGTTACGACCGGGATCTATTCGGGCAAAGCTGGACCGATGACGTCACGGTGGATTCCGGGCGCAATGGCTGCGACACCCGCAATGACATGCTGCGCCGTGATCTCGTGGATGTGGTCATCCGCTCGGGTTCCAATGGGTGCACGGTACTCAGCGGTGTCCTCGACGACCCCTATACCGGTACCGTCGTACCGTTTCTTCGGGGCCCCGACACCTCGGCGGAGGTTCAGATCGACCATGTGGTGGCGCTGTCGGACGCCTGGCAGAAGGGCGCCCAACAGTTGGATGAACTCACCCGCCGGAACTTCGCCAACGACCCGGCGAATCTGCAGGCCACCCTCGGGTGGGTGAACCAGCAGAAGGGCGACGGCGACGCCGCGACCTGGCTGCCGCCCAACAAGTCCTACCGCTGCACCTATGTCAGCCGCATCGTCGATGTGAAAGCCACCTACGGGCTGTGGGTGACCGCGGCCGAGCGCGCCGCGATCGAGCGGGCACTGGCTGACTGTTAGTGCCCGCGAATCGGGCTGCCGCCGGTTAGTTCACGCAGGGAATTCCGCTGCCGCCGTCTATCGGTGCGCCCTGATCGGGAGTCTCCGCAGCTGAGACGTCGGACCCGCCGCCGGTCGCCGGCTCCGGTTCAGGCTGCGGTTCCTCCGGGACCGATGGCAGCTCATATCCCGCGCCCAGCACGATGCGGATCTGATCGGCGGCCAGGTCATCGCTGGATTGCGGGGCCGCACCGATCCCGAGAAGAGTGGCCACGGCCCGCGCGTCGGAGTGTCCGCCCGGCCCGTAGGTGATCGTGGTGTCGAAGGGTTCTCCGGTTTCGCGATCCCTGACCTCCTCGGTGACGTAGCCCCGATCGCCTAGCAGTCGGGCGGTCCGGGCGGCTACTCCGGCGGTGTCGCCGGCATTGATCACGTCGATGACGGTCGCGGGGTCCGGCGTCGATGCGGTATCGGCGGTCGGGGTCGTGGTGCCGCCGATGGTTCGCGCGATTTCATCGCGGATCTGCCCGGGATCGACAATATTGACGTCTTGGCCGTCGATGTTCTCGTAACGCAGCACCGGCAGCGTGCGGAACTCGACATCGCCGCCCGCCAGCGCTGCCATCCTGCGGAACTGGGCCTCACCCCAGCCCTGCGACAGCACGATGTCCTTGCGTGCGACGTCCATCAGGCTCCTGAACCGGTCCAGGTCGGTGAACGAGCCCGAGTCCTCGAGTTGGCGCATCACCGCCAGCAGGAATGCCTGCTGGCGGTGGGTGCGGTCCAGGTCCCCGTTCTCCAGACCGTGCCGCTGGCGCACGAAGGCCAGCGCCTGTTCGGCGTTCAGCGTTTGCCTCCCGGCCGGAAAGTCGGCACCGGAGTAGTCATCGTCGACGGCATTGTTCAGGCACACCTCGACCCCGCCGAGGCTTTCGGTGAGGTGATAGAAGCCGGCGAGGTTGACTTCCGCGAAATAGTCGATGGGCTGACCGGTCAGGTTTCGTACGGCCCGGATCGTAGCCTCGCGGCCCGCCTCGCGGCCGGCGCTCTCCAGCGCGGCACGATCGGTCACGCCGGCCTCGGTGAGTTCCTGCTCGACCTGGGCCTTCATCAGCCCGTAGGCCTCTTTGATCTTGATGTGGTCGTATCCGGTGATCCCGCTGACCGCGATGTAATCGTCGCGGGGGATGGAGAATGCCACGACCCGATCATCGGCCCCGACGTGTACCAGGATCAGCGTGTTGGTGTTGTAGCCGCCGGCCTCGGAGTCGCCGGCATGTAACCGTTCCAGGATCGCCGGTGGCAGTTCATTTCCCTCCTGGTCTTTGCGGGAGTCAAGTCCGATGAGCAGAATGTTCATCGCCCCGCCGGATGATCGCGCAGCGTCGGCCCCCAGGGCCCGCGAGATGGTGATACCGCCGAGCAGTCCGTGGGTCTGCCAGTAGGCCAGACCGGTGACAAGGATCACCAGGGCCGAGATCAGCCCGACCGCGGTACGCCCGGCGGTTCGCACCGTTTGGCAGGCCGGATCGCCGGCCCGTCGGTGCCTGCCATGCCGCCTACGGCCGGCGGTAGCCACCGCGAGCTCAGACCAGCGTGGTCTGCAACGGTGCGAGGTCGGTCTGCATGAGCACGACGTTGTAGTTGCCCCACAGCGACATGTTCCAGTAGATGTTGCTGATATCCGGGTCGCCGTTGGAATCGGTGAGCTCGCCGGTGCCCGACAGCGGGTGGATCATCGGGGCATACAGGCCGGGGTACTGCAGCGACGTCGCGACCGTGATCGGATCCGACCAGGTGCCCTCCGGGGAGTCGGCGGTACGGAGGATCACGTTGTTGAGGCCGTTGCCGTACATCACCACGTACTTGTCGAGGTATTCGTTGTACTGGATCGACATCTCGCTGACGTTGCCACCGGTCTTGGCGCCGGTGAGACCGGCAAACCAGCCGCCGAAGAAGTCCGGGTTGTTGGCGATGTCCTTCACGAAGCCGAACAGCCCGGCGGAGTTGGGTGAATCACCGATCACCGGGGCCGCGACTGCCGGCTTGTCGAGCACCCAGCTATCACCGTCCCAGTACTCGTACTGCTTAAGGTCGGTGATCGCGCCCTCGGGCACTCGGGACAGGAAGGCCGAACCGGTGCGGCCGGCCGGGGTGCCGAACGCGTAGACATAGCGGGTATCGCCGACGACCTTGCTCTCCGGTTCCAGAACGTAGGCCATCTGCTGGAAGTTCTGGCTGCCGGCCACATACGGGGTGGACGAGCGGAACCAGCCCGCCGACCGCACCGTCGATGGTTGCAGCACCCACCTGTCGGTGCCCTCGTCATACATCGAGATCGCCGAATAGTTCGTGGTCCAGCGTCCAGGGCTGTCCCAGGACTTCACCGACATGTAGTTGACGTAGTTCTCGCTGTTGGCGTAGACCGCCGAGGTCGGGATGTTGGTGACCTCGGAGCCGATGAAGAACACCTGGTTGCGTGCAGCCGGGATGAACTGGCCCGCGTAGCCGGTGTCGATCAGCGACAGACCGTCGTATAATTGGGTGTCATCGCTGAGCAGCAGCACGTTGGAACGCCAGTCGCCGGTCATGTTGACCCCGCTGAAGGTATCGCCGAAGGCGACCTGGGTCAGGCCGTTATCGCCGTTGAACCACATGATGCCGAGGTCGGTGCCGTAGATGCTGGCCCACCGGGTGTTGTTGACCTGTGTCCAGTTGAAGCCCGGGTAAGCCGTGTTGCGCTGGCCGGTCACCCAGCCGCGCTGAGCTGACGGCAGATTCGTGGGGGTCGTGACGAGGGCTGCGGCGGCGGAGGCGCTGGGGGCCACGACACTGGCGGCCTGAGCGCGGCTGCCCATCCGGCCGATCTCGCGGCGGCTGAAGGCCATAAGGGCCCACAGTGCCGTCGCGTCCACCGGGCTTCCAGGTGTTGTCGACGCGCCTTCCGGGTCGAGATCGACTGCGGAAACCAGCGTCGGTGCTCCCCGCAGTGCGCGGGCGGGGGCGGGCTTGGGTGCGGCGACCGCGATGGGAACGCTGGCAGCGGTGGTGACGGGTTCGATCACCTGGGTGGTCACCGGGGCTGGTGGGGGTGCCGCCACCGGTTGGGTCACCAGGATCGGCGCGGCCGGCTTCGGCGCGGTCACGGTTACCGGCCGAGGGGGAACCGCCGCGGTGATGGCGGCGGACGGTTTGGGCGCCGGATTGGAGGCGGGTGTCAGGACCGGAATCGTGGGCCTGTCTGCCGGATCGTTGTCCCCGCCGGCCGGGGGTGCACCCGCGGCGCGTTTGGCGGTGGCCGTCGCGCTACCGCTGACGGCGGCCGGGGCCGGCTGGGAGTTG
>Ga0180436_10000104_pt1 | contig 85731 bp, 73 predicted proteins | sample SS_ome_2_FD_132434 | JGI IMG/M metagenome (GOLD analysis project Ga0180436, IMG submission 132434) | Hypersaline lake sediment archaeal communities from the Salton Sea, California, USA - SS_3_S_2 metaG | ecosystem: Environmental > Aquatic > Non-marine Saline and Alkaline > Hypersaline >...
AATCGAGCGAGTCGGGTGGGACCGAATTGAGATCGAATAGAACGGTGTTCTGGAGGTGGCTGTTGCTGGAGCAAGCTGACCGCGAGGCGAAGAAAAGCGAATTTCCGGAGGGTCCCGATCTCCAGCGTCGGATGGCGCTCACGATGAAGGAGGCCGCGGCGGTGCTGGGCGTGTCCGAGCGCCATTTGCGGAGTCGAATCCATGAGTTGCCCGTGGTTCGGCTCGGCGCGCGTCAGCTCATTCCGGTGGATGCGCTGCGCCGCTGGCTTGACCGAGAGGCCGCCGGGACGCGCCCTTCGGACGACCCGCGAGTCGCCCAGATCCTGCGGGGCGTACGTTGATAAGTGTGGTAATTTTCAGCTGTCTTCGTCGCGGGAGAGGGCTGAATGGGGCAGATGGGAGGCGCGAGGCCGGGGAGCGGTCGACCTCGCGAGCTCAATGACCGGGTTCGGGTCACGAGCTACGTCGAACGGACGGAGGCCGAGGCCCTCGAGCGCCGGGCTGCCAAGGAGGGTAAGTCCGTGGCGAGCGTGATCCGTGAAGCCATCCAGGCCTATGTGGCTCCGCGCCGGAAGCGTCGCTGATGGGGGTCAAGGTCCGTTTCGAGCGCGGCTTCTTCTGGATCATCATCCACAAGGATGGGCGCCGGACCAAGAAGAAGGTCGGCAAGAGCCGCCAGGAGGCGGAGCGGATCGCTGAGCAGATCCGCATGCACCTCATCCTCGAGGGCTTCGGCGCGGACACCGACATCGAGCCTGCGCCGGCGTTCGATGTCTTCGCGGTTCGTTGGTTTGACACCGAGGTGCGGATCCCGAGCGAGCGGGGACTCCCCGGAGCCCACGCTCGCAACACGGTCCGAAACCGAGACATCTTCTTGCAGCGCCACCTGATCCCCTTCTTCGGGGACCGGCCGCTCGACTCGATTCGCCCGGCCGATATTCAGCGCTTCCACGACGAGGCGATGCGTCGCGGCGAGCTCTCGACGTCCACGATCAACACGATCCTCGGGACGCTTCGACTCATCCTGGCGCACGCACACGTGCAGGAGCTCGTGGCCAGCAACGCCGTGGATGTCTGGAAGTCGGGGCGCGGCCGCCGCAAGGGGACGGCCATCGCCCCGGTGTCTGGTGAGAAGGTGCTCTCCCACGAGGAGCTCGAGGAGCTTCTTGCCACGTCCGCCTCGCACTTCGCGGCGCAGTATCCGCTCATGCTCTTCCTCGCCGATACGGGTGTACGGATCGGCGAAGCCTGTGGGCTTCAGTGGCAGGATCTCGACCTCGCGAACGGCACCGCCCGAATCGCGAGGAGCGCTGATCACGCTGGTCGCCTGGGGCCAACGAAGACGCGTCGCGAGCGCGACGTCGAGCTCTCGACACGTCTTCGGAAGGCGCTCCGCGGCATTCAGCCAGACATTGCCCGAGACGACGCTCCCGTCTTTCGTGCACCGGAGGGTGGACCGCTCATCTCGTCCAACTTCCGTGAGCGCGTCTTCCGCCGAATCGTTCGCAAGGCGCTTGGCAAGGACCGCCGCGGAGTGACGCCGCACAGTCTGCGCCACACGTTTGCGAGCCTTCACATGGCGAGGGGTACGAACCTCAAGTGGATTCAGGCCATGGGGGGTTGGTCGTCGGCCAAGATGTTGCTCGACGTGTATGGCCACTACCTGCCCAGCGAGAGCGCGGGATACGCGGATGCGCTCACGGCCCTGGACGGCCCCCAGGCGGCACTAAGTACCACACGAATCAAAGGCCCCCGGCGCGGCGGTCGCGCAAGTGCGCGACGCGCCAGAGGAAAAATGGAGCCGACGATCCGACTCGAACGGACGACCTGCTCATTACGAGTGAGCTGCTCTACCAGCTGAGCTACGTCGGCCCCGGGTACGGTCCGCTTCTCTCGTTGCCTCGCCGGCCGTCGCCAGCAAACGATTCTCTTTGGGAAGGGAGAGCCCTCAGCCCGTCAAGCCCTCAGCCCGTCAATAGGGAGAGCCCTCAGCCCATCAAGCGTCGCGAGATCTGTTTTCCGTGTTTCCTCAGGGTTGGCCCGCCTCCCAGATTCGCGTCGGTCGAGTCGATTTCGATTCGACCAGTGGATACGGTGGGGCTTCGACGACCGCGAAGGCCGTCGGGGCGCAGAATGTAGCGCGAGGCTTCGGGCTCGCCATCGTCGGCGGGCGTTTCCTGCTCACGAACCGGCGAGTCGTGTGCGACTTTCCGGCAAGTGAGGCAGGGCGTTTGACCACGACGCCTTGCGCAGATTAGAGTGGTCGGCAGGCGAGCACGGGATCTTGAGCCGCGGATGGCGGGCGGAGCCCAGGTCGGAGCCCCTTACTGGGACCGATCACCGGCCGCAGGTCCGGGCCTCGCCAGACGCGGAGAGATCGATGCTGCCTGTTCTGCCCCTGATGGACCTGCTGATCGTGATCGGATGGTCCTCACTCGCGGTCGGATTCTTGCTGAAGGCGATTGCGGCGCTGACTCGCTGGCAGCCCACGATCCTCACGCTGTCGCCGATCGATTTCCTCTTCGTCGCCGTTGCCGCCTTCCTCTTCGCGATCGCGCTCGCGGCCCGGACCTGGGTCTCCGAGCAGCAGCCAGCGGTCTCGGCCCAGCGGCGCAAGCAGCAGACCCTCGACGCCTACGCGGCGCTTCACACCAATGACGTGGGCGCCGAGGTGGGCGCCGTAGGCGACGGCTACACCGCCGCGCCCGTTCAGGGGCAGGCGCCCGCCGCGGACCCTGCCCAGCGAACGGGCTGAGTCTGCGCCTCCGCGTCGGATTCGGCGCAGCCTGCGCGCCGGCAGCGGGCAGCGTCGGCAGCCCTGATCAGGACGGCGAAGGCCCCTCGACGCCCCTCGACGCGAAAACCCGGTCGCGCTCCTCTGTCGAGGAACCGGACCGGGGTTCGTGTGTTCCGTGTCCATGTCGATGTCCGTGTCCATGTCCATGTCCATGGACGGACCGGGTCGGCAGGTCCGCGCGCGCAGGGCAGCGCGGCGGTCCCCATGCTCGCGAGGCCTCCGGCTAGCGGTAGGTCTCCGGGCGGAACAGATCGCTCGCGGACACCGCGAGTTCTCGATAAAGGTGGGCGGCGACGACGACGACGCTGCTGGCCTTTCGAATGGCACGGCTCATCGGGGTGTCCTCCGGTGGTTCGGAATGGGAAGGGTCGAGACGGCCGGCGCGGGATTCGTCCCGGATTCGGGGCGAAGAAGGCGCGGGCTTCGAGAGGGAGGTGACCGCCAGCGCCGCCTGCGTGGCACGCAAAATTCGCAGACGTCGGGAAGGCGGTGCGCGAGGAGCCGGGCTCGACGCACCGAGGAGGCGGGGACGCCGGCCGCATCTGATACCTTCCGGCCGCGCCGGCCCCGCCCGGGCCGCCGCCCGAGGAGAAAACCCTTTGAGTTCGACGGGCTCCCACACGAAAGACGCCCCCGACCGTCTGATCTGGCTGGATGGTGCGCTGCGCCCGTGGGCCGATGCGACGATCCACGTCCTGTCCCACGCGGTCCAGCGCGGCTCTCTCGTCTTCGACTACCTGTCCGTCCACGAGCTGGAGGCGGGGAACGCAGCGGGCCATCCCGCTGGCGCTGCCCTCTTCCGCCTGCCGGAGCATGTCGATCGCTTCTTCCACTCCTGCGGGCTGATGGGGCTTCCGGTCGCGCAGGACGCGGCGGCGATCGGGACCGCGATCCGCGAGACCGTCATCGCGAACCCGGGCGCCAGGGCGGTCAAGATCAGCGCCTACTTCGCCTCGGTCGAGATCGACGTGATCCCGATGGACACCCACGTGACCGTCGCGATCGCCGCGTACGACCCGGCTGCCGACATCCAGACCCGGCTTCCGGTCCAGCCCCCGCCGAAGCCACGGACGGTCAAACTCTGGATCGAGAAGGAGCGGGCGAACCGGCGCGAGGACATCGTCTCGCCCCAGGCCAAGGTGAGCGCGAACTACGCCTCGCCCATGACGGCGAAGGCGCAGGCGCGCGCCGAGGGCTACGACGAGATCGTGCTGGTCGACGAAGACGGGCATCTCGCCGAAGCGCCGACCTCGAACCTCTTCTTCGTGCACGAAGGCGCGCTCGTGACGCCGCCGGCGAAGAAGGTGCTCCACGGGGTGACCCGAAGCTCCGTCCTCGCGCTCGCGAAGGCCGAGGGGATCGAGGTCCACGAGCGCGCCCTCGGTCCCGAGGCGCTCCTCTCGGCGAGCGAAGCCTTCCTGACCGGGACGACCGCCGGGGTCTGGCCGATCGAGTCCGTCGATCGCAAGCCGCTCGGCGGCTGCCCGGGACCGATCTCGCGGACGCTCCGCGATCGCTTCAAGCGCGCCTCCGCGGGCGACGATCCCGAGTTCGCCCACTGGCTGACCCCCGCCGCAGGCTGAGGGACGATTCGCTACACCCGGAGCGCGACTTCGCCGCCTCCCGAGAGACGATGCCACCACGATGTCCAAGAAGAAGAAAGAAGAAGCCGAGCCCCTCTCCCGAGAAGAGGCCAAGCGGCAGCAGATCGTCCTGTCCGGGACGAAGCCGACGGGCGAGAACCTCCATCTCGGCAACTATTTCGGCGCGCTCCGCCAGTTCGTGTCGTTGCAGGACGAGCACGATACGGCCCTCTACTTCATCGCCGACTACCACTCGATGACGAGCGTGCGCAATGGCGAGGAACGTCGGAAGAACAGCCTCGCCGTCGCCCTCGACTATCTCGGCGCCGGCCTCGATCCCGAGCGCGCGATCCTCTTCCGGCAGAGCGACCTGCCGGAGGTGACCGAGCTGACGTGGATGCTCTCCTCGGTCACGGGCATGGGCCTCCTCGAACGCGCCCACGCCTACAAGGCAGCCCAGGACAAGGGCGAGGAGATCGACCACGGGACGTTCACCTATCCCGTGCTGATGGCCGCGGACATCCTGCTCTACGGCTCCCATCTCGTCCCCGTCGGCAAGGACCAGAAGCAGCACATCGAGATGGCCCGCGACATGGCCACCCGCTTCAACAACTACTACGACACCGACGTGCTCGTCCTGCCCGAGCCCTACATCCTCGAGGACACGGCGACCGTCCCGGGAACCGACGGCCGCAAGATGTCGAAGAGCTACGGCAACACGATCTCGATGTTCGGCTCGAAGAAGCAGATCAAGAAGGCGGTCATGGGAATCGTGACCGACTCGACGCCGGTCGAGGATCCCAAGGACACGAGCCAGAACGTGTTCGAGATCTGGAGTCTCTTCGCCTACGAGGCGGAGCAGGCGGAGATGTTCGCCCGCGCGGCCGCCGGCGGCCTCGGCTACGGCGACGTCAAGAAGGACCTGCTCGAGCGGCTGATGGACTACTTCGAGCCGATGCGCGCGCGGCGCGCGGAGTTCGAGGAGAAGCCCAGCGAGGTCGAGGAGATCCTCCGCGCGGGCGTCGAGCGGGCGCGCGCGCTCGCGATGCCGATCCTCGAAGAGTGCCGGCGGGCCGCCGGACTGGGGGTTCCCCCGGCGTAGCGATCCGGCCCCGCTGATCCGTCTCAACCCGCAACTCCGATGCACCGATGGAGCAAGGGGAGGCGGCCATCCAGGGCCGCCCGGGGAGAGCGGTATGCGGATCGGTCGGATGGGACTCGGACGAGGACTCGTGCTCGTGGCGTGGATGGCGCTCGCGGGCTGCAACCAGATCGCGGCCGAGCGCGACGGCAGCGCGGACGGCGCGGATCCGGCGGCCTCTCTCCTCGAGCGCGCCGAGGGCGGGGACGTCGACGCCCAGCTCGCCGCGGGGCGCTTCTACAAGGACAACGCGCCCGACGCCGAAGGCGCCGAGCGCGCGCGCCGGGAATCCGAGGCGCTGCGCTGGCTCACCCTCGCCGCGGAGGCGGAGAACCCCGAGGCGGCGAGCGATCTCGGCATCGTCCTCGCGACCGCCGACGGAACGAACCGGAACCTGAAGGAAGCCCGACGCTGGCTCGGCCGCGCGGGGCAGGCCGGACAGGCGCCCGCCTACTTCATGCTGGGCGAGATCTCCCAGAGCGGCGAGGACGCGCCGCCCAACCCGGTGATGGCCGCCGAATTCTGGCGCAAGGCCGCGGACCTCGGGCACGTGGGCGCCCTGCATCGTCTGGGCGAGGCCCACGAGCAGGGGCTCGGCCTCGATGCCGACCTCGACGCGGCGGTTGCCTACTACCGCGACGCCGCGTCGAAGGGCTACGTCAACTCGCAGTATCGGCTCGCCGTGCTCTTCGACGAGGGCGTGCTGATCGGGCGCGATGCGCTCGAAGCGGTCAAGTACTACCGCATGGCGGCGGAGCAGGGCCACGCGCCTTCGCAGTCGCAGCTCGGCTACCTCTACGCGCGCGGCGACGGGGTCGTCCAGCGCTACGACGAAGCGGTGCGCTGGAGCCGCATGGCGGCGGAGCAGGGCGATCCCGACGGCTGCAACAACCTGGCCGTCCTCCATCTCAAGGGGCTCGGCGTCGAGCAGAGCTTCGACGAAGCGCTTCGCTGGTACCGCCTCGCCGCCCAGCACAATCATCCGGGCGCGCAGAACATGCTCGGGACGATCTACCTGACCGGCCAGGGCGTCGAGATCGACGCGACCGAGGCCGAGCACTGGTGGCGCATGGCCGCCGACCAGGGCTACGCCGCGGCCCAGTACAACCTGGGCGGCATGTTCTCGCGCAAGCTCTCGTCGACGATCACCCGCGACGAAGCCCTCGACTGGCTCGTCCGCGCGGCCGAGCAGGGCCACCGCAGCGCCGGCAAGGAGCTCGCCGAGCTCCAGGCGGAGATCGCCGCGGAGACGGCGGTCGCCGGCGAGGCGACGAACGATCCCGAGGCGCCGGTTCCGGCGGCGGCGGATACGGTCACGCTCTAGGGTCCAGCGGGTTCGCCGTGAGAGCGCTTCGCGTTTTCGGCTCTCGACGATCTCCGTGAGGTCGCTCTCTCTCAGCCCTCGACGATCTCCGTGAGGGCGGTGACGACCTCCGCCGCATTCGCCGGTCGCCCCTCCGGCTCCACCGACATCAGCCGCTGGATCAGGATCGCGAGCTTCGGCGGATAGTCGCGGAGGCCCTGCGACGGATCGGGGCGCGGGGCGTCGCGGTGCTGCGCCTGGACGTCGCCTTCCTTGAACGGCAGCCGTCCCGTGGAGAGCTCGAAGAGCGTGACGCCGAGGGCGTAGAGATCGGTGCGACCGTCGGCGACGTTGCCGCTCGCCTGCTCGGGGGCCATGTAGAAGGGCGTGCCCGCGATGATCGTCGAGCCGTCCATGCGCACGGCCTCGAGGATCTTCGCCAGACCGAAGTCCATGATCTTGAGCACGCGGTCGCGCGTGACGAAGAGGTTCGAGGTCTTGACGTCGCGGTGGACGATGCCTGCCTCGTGGGCGTACTGGAGGCCGGCGCAGATCTGCAGGCCGAGACGCGCCGTGTCCCGTGGGCCGAACCGGCCGCGCTGCTTGAGGATCGCGGAGAGGGGCAGCCCTTCGAGGAGCTCCATCGTGATGAAGAAGCTGCCGTTCTCCTGGTCGGCATCGTAGAGGGTCACGATGTTCGGATGATTCATGCGCGCCGCCGCCTGCGCCTCGGTCAGGAAGAGCTGCACGGTGGTCGGGTGGTCGCGCAGGCTCTCGGGCATGCGCTTGAGGGCGACGGTTCGGCCGAGTCGGCGGTCGCGCGCCTTGTAGACGAGGCCCATACCACCGCGCCCGACCTCTTCGAGGAGTTCGTAGCGCTCCTCGGCGACGAACGCGGTCGCGCCCGCCGGCGGGGTGAACATCGCGCCGGATTCGCGGCGGCCGGCGGCGGTGATCTTCTTGCGGATGGTCTCGATCCGACCGGCGACGCCCGGGTAGGTCGGGTCGCGGTCGCGCAGGGTCTCGAGGACTTCGAGGGCGCGGGCGATCTCGCCCGAGTCCTCGAGGAGCTCGGCGAGGTGGAGTTCGAGCGCCGGCGCGAACTCCCCGGGCGCGAGGGCGCCGAGGCATCGCTCGAGCTGACTCGCCGCGAGGTCGAGGTGGCCCTCCTGCTCGTAGGCGAGGGCGAGCAGCTCCCCGGCGCGCCCGAATGCATCGTCGCCGGGGCCGACCTGCTGGAGCAGCCGGATCGCCCGGGCGCGATCGCCGGACTCCGTGGCGAGGGCGGCGGCGCGCAGGATCTCGCCCTGGGCCTCGAGGGCGCCGATCAGGCCGTCCGCGTCGCCCGCCGCCTCGAAGCAGCGCGCGGCGGCCGCCCAGTCTTCGAGGGCCGCGTAGGTCCGCGCGGCCGGGTCCCAGCCCTCCGCTGCTTCGTACATCTCGGCCGCGCTCCGCAGCTCTCCGGCGCGCTCGAAGAGCGCCGCCGCGCGGTCGAAGTCGGAGAGCTCCTTCCGGAGCAGGGCAGCTTCGCGCACGCGCCCGGCGTTCTCTAGCTGCTCCGCCGCCGCCTCGGGACGCCCCTGGGACTGGTGCAGACGTGCGAGCAGGAGCGCCGCCCGGTCCGCCTGCCCGTCTCGTTCGAGCGCGTTCGCCGCCTGGGCGAGATCGCCCTGCAGGAACGCGCCGACGGCGGGCGGGCAGCCCTTGAAGACGAGGCCTTCCGGATCGGCGAGGTCGATCGAGACGACGCCCGGTTCGTAGCTCGCCACGGGGCACGGCCGTTCGACGACGCGATCTCCCGCGCCGACGACGATCGTGTGCGCGCCGAGGGGGAGCGTCGCCCGGACGAGCCCGACCTGCGTCGCATAACGGAGCGTGTCGGGGCGATCCGCGAGGCCGAGTCCGACGCCGTGGGCGGGCTGCCGATCCCAGTGGATGCGGAACTCGACGGGCGCTTCGACGGGCGGAAGAGGATGCCGGAGTTCGGTGCTCTCCCCGACCCGGATCTCGACGTCGACCCGTTCGTCGACGCGCGCGAGCTCGGCGCGACTCCGGGCCGCGCAGAGCCGGCCTTCGATCTCGACGCGCCATTCGCCGGGCGGGACGTCGTCGAACTGGGTCTCGCGCCGGACGCCCGTCCGTCGGATCGCTCGGCGTTCGTTCCGGCTTCGCCGGCGACGCACGAGCCGCACTTCGAAGTCGCCTTCGACGCCGTCGGGAAAGTCGAGGTCGAGCGTGAGGCCGCCGACCGCGCGGCGCCGGGCGCGCTGGCGCTGGCCGAGGCCGAGGGCGAGCAGCAGGACGAGTCCGGTGGCCGAGAGGATGCCTGCGTCGCTCGTGAGGAACGCCTCGAGGTCCCGCGCCAGGGGCGAGTCCCGAAGGAGGGCGGCCCAGGCGGAGCCGATCGGCTGTGTGAGCGCCTCGAGTCCGCGGCGGACGAGCCCGGACGCCGACGTCCCCGCGGCCGCAGGGGTCGCGAGGAAGAGGCCGGTCGCGCCGGCGAGGAGTGCTCGTTCGGGGATGTGCATGCCCGCCTCCTACATCGGCGAAGTTGCACATCGAATGAAGATGCGGGGGAACGGCTACGACTTTCGGGCGATCCAGTGGCGGTTCAGGTCGCCCTGGGCCCCGTCGGCCGAGAAGAGGTCGACGGTCTCGAGGCCCGTGACCGCCTGCCAGTCGGCGATCTCCGCCTCGTCCGTCTCGTGGCAGTAGCGGGGAGCGGCCTTCGGATCGTCGCCGAAGCGCAGGAGCGCGTCGCCGTCTTCGAGGGCCCCGACGTCGATCGGACCGCCCAGGACGGGCTCGACCTCGCTCCAGTCGACGATCCGCTTCTCGAAGCGCGGCCGACCCGCGAAGCGCCAGAGCGTGAGCGCGAGCAGGCCGCCGGGGGCCAGGCGTGCGGCGGCGGCGGTGACCAGCCCGGCGCGGGTCTCTCGCCCGGGCACGTGATGCAGGACGCCCATCAGCGCGACGAGCGAGAAGGGGCCCTCGGGCAGCGCCGCGCCCGGGGCGTCCGGCGTCTCGAGGAAGTCCTGGGCGACGAAGCGCGCCTCGCACCCGGCCTCCGCCAGCCGGGGACCGACGCGCTCCCGGGCGGCCGCGAGGAGCGCCTCGCTCGCGTCCGTTCCGACGTAGTCGAAGGCGAGCCCCGACGCCGCCAGCCAGGCCGCGAAGCGTCCGTTCCCGCAGCCGACGTCGAGGACCGAGGGCCGTCCGTCCGGGAGCCGCGCGCGCAGCCGCTCCCACCCCGGCCAGGGCAGGTCGACCCGGCTGGCATCGAACGCCGCCGCCCGCTCGTCGTAGAACGCGCGGGAGAGAGCGTGGAGCTGGCGACGGGTGAACGCGTCCATCGATCGGGAGTCTAGGCGGCCGGCGGCTTCGCCTACACTCGCGCGGCGAAGGCGCGGCGAACGAGGAGTACGCCCGCGCGTCGAAGGAGTCCCGGGTGGCGAAGGCCGTGGCCGAACGAGAAGGAACGACGGAGGAGGGCGCCCCGCGCGTGCCCGGTCGTTTCCGCGGCCGCGCGCCGGAGCGCGACTTCGACCCCGAAGCCGTGCGCGACGCGCTGCTCCCGCTGCTCCGGGCGATCGAGGCGGTGCCGGACGACGTCGCCGAGCCGCTCGAGACCGAGGTGATCGAGCCGTTGCTCCGGCGCCATCCGCGGCCCGGCGGCGGCTTCTTCTCGCGCAGTCAGCTGATCGCGGGCTTTCGTGCCTTCGCGCCGGACGCGGGCTTCCGCTTCGACGAGGCGCGCTTCCGCCGGCGGGTCCAGCGGCGGCCGGTGCGAACGCGGAGCGGGGTCACGCCGCTCACGGTCCTGACGAAGCCCTTCCCCTGTCCCGGCAAGTGCATCTTCTGTCCGAACGACGTGCGCATGCCGAAGAGCTATCTCTCGGACGAGCCGGGCGCCCAGCGCGCCGCGAACAACCGCTTCGATCCCTACCTCCAGACCTGGAACCGGCTCGCGGCCTTCGACGCGACGGGGCATCCGGTCGACAAGGTCGAGCTGATCGTGCTCGGCGGGACGTGGTCGTTCTATCCCGAGGCGTATCAGGTCTGGTTCGTGAAGCGTTGCCTCGAGGCGATGACCGATTTCGGTGTCGGGCGCGACGAGCGCGCTGCCGCAGGTCCCGGGACGCCGGACTTCGAGGAGATCGACGCGGACGTGCGCGGCGATGCCTTCGAGCGCAATCCGTACAACGCGCGGGTCACGGCGTTCCTCAAGGAGCGGCAGGACGGCGCGCTCCTGCAGGATCACGAGGGCGCGGACTGGGCGGCTCTCGAGGCGGCGCAGCGCGCGAACGAGACCGCCGGGGCGCGCTGCGTCGGACTCGTGCTCGAGACGCGGCCGGACCACGTCGACGAGGCGGAGGTCCTTCGCCTGCGTCGACTCGGGGCGACGAAGGTCCAGCTCGGCGTGCAGAGCCTCGACGAGGCGGTGCTCGAGGCGAACCGCCGGGGCCACGGCCTCGCCGAGACCCGGCGCGCCTTCTCGCTCCTGCGCCGCGCCGGCTTCAAGCTCCACGTCCACTGGATGGCGAACCTGCTCGGGGCGACGCCCGCGAGCGATCGCGCCGACTTCCCGAAGCTCTTCGAGGACGAGGCCCATCGCCCGGACGAGCTCAAGCTCTACCCGTGCAGCCTGATCGAGACGGCGGAGCTGATGGGGCCTTGGAAGCGCGGCGAGTGGCGGCCCTACGACGACGCCGATCTGCTCGAGGTCGTGGCCGACGCGATGCCGCGGGTGCCCCGCTACTGCCGCGTCACGCGGGTGATCCGCGACATCTCGAGCGACGACATCGTGGTCGGCAACAAGCGCACGAACTTCCGCCAGATCGCGGAGCACGAGATCGCCCGACGCGGGCAGCGACTCGTCGAGATCCGTGCCCGGGAGATCCGCGGCGAGCCCTTCGACGACGCGGCCCTCGAAGCGAAGGAGACGAGCTACGCGACCGCGTCCGGCCGCGAGGTCTTCCTCGAGCTCGTCACGCCCGAGGACCGGATCGTCGGATTCCTCCGTCTCTCGCTTCCCGACGCGCCTTCCTTCGTGGAAGAGCTCGGGCGGAGCGCGCTCGTCCGTGAGCTCCACGTCTACGGGGGCAGCGTCCGCCTGGGTCACGCCCCCGACGGCGCCGCGCAGCACCGCGGCCTCGGCGCCCGCCTGCTCGACCGCGCCGCCGCCCTCGCGCGCGACGAGGGGTTCGATTCGCTCGCGGTCATCTCGGCGATCGGCACCCGCGACTACTACCGTAAGCAGGGCTTCGTCGACGGCACGCTCTATCAGCACCGTTCGCTTCTAGGAACGGCGTCCGAGAACTCGGCCTAGCCCGCCCGCGAGAGCCGGATCCAGAGCGTCGAGTTGCCGCGGCGGACGAGCAGCAGCGGACGCTCCGAATCGTCGAGCTTCGCGACCAGGTCGTCGACGTCGTCGACGGCCTTCCGGTCGAGCTCGACGATGATGTCGCCGGCGCGGACGTCGCTCTCGTCGGCGGGGCCGCCCGGGTCGACGCCGATCACCAGCACGCCCGCCACCTCGCCTTCGAGGCCGAGCTGCAGGGCGTCGTCCGGCGTGACGTCGCGGACCCGCATGCCGAAGCCGCCGCCCTCGGGACCGTTCTCGCGAACCGAGGCCACGACCGGCTCGTCGTCGAGGCGCCCGGTCTTGACGGCGAGGGTCTCCTCTTCGGCGTTCCGGATCACGACGACGCTCGTCACCTTGTCGACGGGCGTCGCGGCCACGACGAGGCGCAGGGCCTGCACGTCGTCGATCGGCTTCTCGTCGAACTCGATGATCACGTCGCCCCGTTCGAGCCCGGCCTCCGACGCGGGGGAGTCCGGGAGGACCGAGCCGATCAGCGCGCCCCGCGCCTGCTCGAGCCCGAACGCTTCCGCGAGGTCCCGGGTCATCGGCTGGAGCGCCACGCCGAGCCAGCCGCGGGTCGCCCGCCCCTCGGCCCGGAGCGAAGGCAGGATCTGCTTGGCCATGTTGATCGGCACGGAGAAGCCCAGCGTGTTCGCCTCGGCGCGGATCCGCGTGTTGATCCCGACGACGCGTCCTTCGAGGTCGATCAGCGGCCCGCCCGAGTTGCCGGGGTTGATCGCGGCATCGGTCTGGATGTAGTCGTGATAGGCCTGGGGGACGATGTCCGCGAGGTCGCGGCGGTGGGTCGCGGAGACGATGCCGGCGGTGACGGTGTGTTCGAGACCGAAGGGGTTGCCGATCGCGACGACCCAGTCGCCCGGCCGGATCGCTTCCGAATCGCCGAGGGCGACGGTCGCCAGCTTCTCGCCCTCGGGCTCGACCTTGAGGAGCGCGATGTCGGTCTTGGGGTCGAGGCCGACGATCGTCGCCGGGCGCTCGCGGCCGCCCAGGAAGCGGACGGTGATCTCTTCGGCGTCTTCGACGACGTGATTGTTCGTGACGATGTAGCCGTCCTTCGAGATCACGAAGCCGCTGCCCTGGCCCTCCTGCTCGAACCGGGGCTCGCCGCCGGGCAGGGGAGGCAGGCCGAAGCTGCGCGGGTGGCCGGGGGGAAGCAGGCCTTCGAAGCGGACGGTGGCGCGGGTCTGGATGCTGACGACGGCGGGGGCCACCCGCTCGGCCAGATCGGCGAAGCTCGTGGGGATCCCGATGGGCCGGGCCTTCTCGATTCCGCTCTCCGACCGCCAGAATGCGCCGGGCCAGGCGTCCTGCTCCTCGTCGTCGTCGCTCCCGAAGAAGTCGATCGCGCGGGCGGAAGACGGACCGAAGCCGGGGGCGTCGGTGTCCCGCGCCGGGCCGAGCAGGCCGAGAACGAAGAGGGTGAGCGCCAGGGCTCCGCCCGAAACGAAGATGCGTCGCATGGAGAAGGGCTCCTTGTTCCGGTGGGGAGGGCTCGCCCTCCCGGCTGGGATCCTCGACCGTCGCGCGCGCCGCGAACCGTAGCCCCCGTCGCGCCCGCGGCTATTGGAGCGGGATCGTGAGGTGGTATCGACCGGGGCCGCGCTGGACCAGGACGAGGGCGCGCGTTCGTCCGCGGACCTTGGCGATCCCGCGCCGCAGGGATTCGTAGTCGCGGAGGACCTCCCCGTTCAGCTGGAGGAGGAAGTCGCCCGCGCGCAGGCCGAGGGCCTCGGCGCCGGAGCCCTCGCGCACGCTGCGGATGGCGTAGGCCTGCTCCTGCTCGGCGTGCTCGAGCTCGAGGCCGAGCCGGCTGTGGGCGATGCGGGAGACGACGGTGAGCGGCATCTCCGCGGCGATGGCCCGGGCTTCGCGGATCTCTCCCTCCCGGTAGATCTCGAAGTCGATGGGCTGGCCGTCCGTCAGCCGGTTGAAGCCTTCGTTGAGGGCGGCGGCTCCGACGACCTGACGCCCGTCGACGCCGAGGATGACGTCCCCGCGCTCGAGGCCGGCTTCGGCCGCGGGGCTGCCGGCCTGGACGCGCTGGACGAGCACGCCCCGGCTCCCGCCCGGCAGATCGAGGATCTGGTGGAGGGCGGGGTCGATCGCCTGGAACTCGAGGCCGAGCCAGACCGGCCGGACCTCGTCGTAGAGAAGGAGCTCGTTGATGACCCGCCGCGCCGTGTCGATCGGGATCGCGAAGCCGATGCCCTGCGCGCCGCCGCCCCAGATCGCCGTGTTGATCCCGATCAACCGGCCCTCGGCGTTCAGCAGCGGGCCGCCGGAGTTGCCGGGATTGATCGAGGCGTCGGTCTGGAGCAGTCCGTGGAAGGGCAGGCCGCCGCCCTTGTTGAGGGTCCGGTCGAGCGCCGAGATCACCCCGGTCGTCACGGTGTTGGAGAAGCCGAAGGGGTTGCCGATCGCGATCACCGGCTCGCCGACCATGAGGTCGTGGGACTCGCCGGGCTTCGTGTAGGGGAGCGTTTCGCGCTGCTCCATCTGGATCCGCAGTACGGCGAGATCGTTGCTCTCGTCGGCGCCTACGACGTCGGCCGCGAAGACCCGACCGTCCGAGAGCGCGACCCGGATCCCGCTCACGCCCTCGATCACGTGGGCGTTGGTCAGCACGTGTCCTTCGCGATCGAAGATCACGCCCGAGCCGCGCGTCCGGCCCACGCGCGAGCGCGGGTCGTAGAAGGCGCTGAAGAACTCGCCGGACTCCGCCTCGGGGTTCGGACGGTTGAAGTGGAAGGGGCTCTCCTGGCGGACCGCGTCCTCGGTCAGGATGTTCACGACCGAAGGACCGACCCGCTCGACGACGTCGACGGCGGGCGTCCGCCGCAGGAAGGGGTCGGCGGCCTGCGCGGCCGGCGCGATCACGGCCACCACGATCCCCGCGAGCAGCGCGGCGAGCGCGCGGAGGCGTCCGCGCGGGGCGGGGGCCGCGGTCGGGCGCATTCGTCGGGGATCCGGTTGGATTCGGCTCATCGATCTCGACTCGTGGCCCGACTCGCGGGCAGCGAACGGGCGGGGCTCACCGGCGTCCGGGAGCGCTTCTCGGGCCACGTCCCTCTGTCTCCGCCCGAGTCCGACCGGTTCGCACGCAATGCAACCTGCCTCCCTGTTGCGTCTCGGAAATCGTGAGTCACATCGGGATCTTAGCTGCATTCGTCGAGACGCCGTCTGAAGGGGGCGAGGAAGGCTTCGGGCGCCGCTCCCCGGGCCAGGGCGCCGGTCACCGCGATGCCCGCCGCGCCGGCCGCGACGGCTTCCGCGGCCCGCTCCGGGTCGAGCCCGCCCTGGGCGAAGACGGGCAGCCCGACGCGGGCGGCCTCGGCGAGCGCCACGGTGCCGAGGGCGGGCCGCTCGGCGGGCTTGGAGTTCGGGTTCCAGATCGGCGCCAGGTGGACATAGTCGGCCGGCGCGTCTCGCGCGGCTTCCTCGCGGACCTCGGCGACCGAGTGGAGGGAGCGCCCGAGGGCGGCCCGGCGGCCGAGGAGCGCGCGGGCCTCCGATACATCCAGCGCATCGAAGCCGAGCTGGACGCCGTCGGCGCCCGCCGCGAGCGCGACGTCGACGCGCTTGTTCACGATCACGCGGAGGCGATCCCCGCGCGCCCCGACGTCCGCCCGGACCGCGTTCCGCGCTTCGGTCAGCGCCCGCGCGACGCGGAGGAGCGCGGCATCCGGCGCCGTGCGGTCACGGAGCTGGATCCAGTCCGCCCCGGCCGAGAAGATCGCCCGCGCCCGCTTCGCCGGATCCTGCCCGAGCGCCGCCGCGTCGAGCACGGCGCAGAGGAGCGGCGCCTCGCCTGTCCCGGATCCGAACAGCTCGGGACCTAGAAGCTCGCGGTGCCGTCGAGGGGGCTCGAGGCCGAAGCGTAGAGCCGCTTCGGCATGCGTCCCGCCTCGTACGCGGCGCGCCCCGCCTCGACGCCCTGGCGCATCGCCCGGGCCATCTTCACGGGGTCCTTCGCGTGGGCGATCGCCGTGTTCATGAGCAGCGCCGTCGCGCCGAGCTCCATCGCGTACGCCGCATCGCTCGCTGTCCCCACGCCCGCATCGACGATCACCGGAACCTCGACCGTCTCCATGATGATGCGCAGGTTCGCCGGGTTGCGGATGCCCATGCCCGATCCGATCGGCGCGGCCAGCGGCATGACCGCCGGGCAGCCGAGCTGCTCGAGGCGCTGGCAGGCGACGGGATCGTCGGTGATGTAGGGGAGGACGGTGAAGCCGTCCGCGATCAGGCGCTCGGCGGCCTCGAGGGTCGCGGGCACGTCCGGGAAGAGCGTGCGTTCGTCGCCGATCACCTCGAGCTTCACGAGGTCGGTGTCGAGGAGCTCGCGGCCCATCTGCGCGGTCGTGACGGCGTCGTCGGCGGTGTAGCAGCCGGCGGTGTTCGGCAGGATCGTGAACTCGGAGGGCTTGATCACGTCGAGCAGACGCGGGCCCTTGTCGGCGTCGAAGTTCACGCGGCGCAGCGCGACCGTGATCATCTCGGCGCCGGACTCGCGGGCACACTCGAGGTTCTGCTCGAAGCTCTCGTACTTGCCCGTGCCGATGATCAGGCGCGAGTGGAAGGCGTGGTCGCCGATCCGGAAGGCCGGCTCGTTCGTCTCGTCTCGGGGGGTGGTCATCTCTGTTCTCCGGTTGTCGCGGGTGCGCCAGGGCACTCGGGGCGCGGCGTCTGCGTCGCTCGTTTCAGCCGCCGCCGACGGCTTCGAGGATCTCGATCCGGTCGCCCTCGGCGAGCCGGTGTTCGGCGTAGCGCGAGCGGATCACGACGTCTCGGTTGACCGCGACGGCGACGCGCTTGCCACCGAGGTCGAGGCCGTCGAGGAGATCGGAGACCGTGGAGGCCGCGGCCAGGCGCTTCGCCTCTCCGTTCACGTCGACTTCGATCGTGCTCGTCGCCGCGCTCGTCGTCCCTGTGTCGGCGCTCATCGTCGGAACCCTCCGCCCCCGTCCGGGTGGAACGTACCCGACGCGTTCCGCCTGCGCCGCGCGGAACGGCCGGAAGAGGGGGGATTCGGTAGTCTTGACCGGCCCCCGGGAGACCCGCCCCTTTGTCGATCGATCCGGATCAACTCGCGTCCGCCGAGCAGCGCCCGGCCTGGGCCTGGATCGACCGCGCGGCGCTTCGCCACAACGCGCGGCGCGCGATCGCGTTGGCCGAGGGGCGGAGCGTGATCGGGGTCGTGAAGGCCGACGGCTATGGCCACGGGGCGACCGAGGTCGCCCGCGCGCTCCTCGCCGAAGGCGTGGCGCGCCTCGCCGTCGTGAGCGTGGCCGAAGGCGCCGCGCTCCGGCGGGACGGGATCGGCGCGCCGATCCTGCTGCTCGGGGGGATCGACGATGCCGCCGGCGCCGAGCGGGCCTTGAAGTGGGGACTCGTGCCGGTGCTCCACGACGAGCACGGGTTCGCGCTCGCCCAGAGCTTCGGCCGTCCGGACGCGCGCCTGACCATCGAGCTCGAGATCGACACCGGCATGCGCCGGATGGGCGCGGCGCCGGTCCACGCCTCGACGCTCCTGGCCCGGGCCCTCGATGCGTCCCAGCTGACGCTCGGCGGGGTCTTCACGCACCTGGCGTGCGCCGACGAGCCGGACCTCGAGAAGAGCCGCGCGCAGGTCCGGGCCCTCGCCGCCCTCCTCGAAGAGGTCGTCGGAGCGGACGAGGCGCCGCCGGAGCTGCACGTCGTGAACTCCGCCGGGCTCTTTCGGCGGAGCGAGATCGAGGGCGCGCTGCTCGAGACGACCGCCGTCCGGCCGGGACTCATGCTCTACGGCGTCTCGCCCTTCGCGGATCGAAGCGCCGCGGAGCTCGATCTCGAGCCGGTGATGACGCTCGCCGCGCGGGTGGTCGCGACGCGTCGCATCGCGCCCGGCGACTCGGTCGGGTACGGCGGCGAGTGGACCGCCGACCGGGAGACGACGATCGCGACGCTCCCCCTCGGCTACGCCGACGGGATTCCCCGCTCGGTGTTGGCGCGGGGGGAGGTCCACCTCGCGGGGGCGATGCGGCCGATCGTCGGGCGGGTCTCGATGGACAGCGTCTGCGTGGACGTCGGCGACGCACCGGTCGCGCTCGGGGACGTCGCGACGGTCTTCGGACGGACGCCCGAAGGCGGGCGGGTCCCCGTCGAGGACCTGGCCAGGGCCGCCGGCACGATCGGCTACGAGCTGCTCGTCGGGGTCGGTGCGCGGGTCCCGCGGATCGCGGCGGACGGGCCGCCGGACGCCGACGCCGTCTGATCCCCGATCCCGGGACCGCGCCTGCGCCAGGCGGGTTGCGACGCCGCCCGCCGGGACACGCGACAGAGGCCTCGCGGTTCCCGATTGACGGGTCGCGGCCACGCGGGTACACACTCGCCAACCCCCTGGATCCCCGGCCATAGCGCGTGTCCGCACGCTGTTCGGAAGACCTGCAGCGCCGCCGACCACCGACCCCGGTGGCGGCCGCGAGGCTGGGGTTTCCGGGTCGCTCGTCCGGCCTCCGAGCCGGTCGGCAGCCCGCCCTGACGCCAACGGGGATCCCGGACGCCGGCGGGCCGCGTGCTCGCCCCGGGCCTTCGCGCGGGGCGCGATCACAGTCCGAGACCGGTCCTCGATCCCTCTCCCGATCCCTTATCCTCCCCGCTTCACCCGAAGGAGCCGACAGCCATGCCCCCCAGCGATGACGTGCAGCCCGTGCGGCGCGCGCTGCTCTCCGTTTCCGACAAGACCGGGCTCGTCGAGCTCGCCAAGGGCCTCGCCGAGCTCGGGGTGGAGCTCGTCGCCTCCGGCGGGACCGCCGGCGCGATCCGGGACGCCGGCCTGCCGGTCCTCGACGTGGCCGACCTGACGAAGAGCCCCGAGATGCTCGGCGGCCGCGTGAAGACGCTCCACCCGAAGATCCACGGAGGGATCCTCGCCCGCCGCGACCTCGCGGAGGACCGGGCGGACATGGAGACGAACGAGATCGGCGCGATCGACCTCGTGGTCTGCAACCTCTATCCGTTCCAGGCGACGGTCGCGAACCCGGACGTCACGCGACCGGAGGCGGTCGAGAAGATCGACATCGGCGGCCCGTCGATGATCCGCTCCGCGGCGAAGAACCACGCCTTCGTGGGCGTGCTCTGCGACCCGGCGGACTATGACCGAGTGGTCGGCGAGCTTCGGGAGAGCGCGGGGCTGAGTGCCGCGCTGCGACGCCGACTGGCCCTCAAGGCCTTCCAGCACACCGCGGCCTACGACTCGGCGATCGCGACCTGGCTCGGGGCGAACGATCCCGTCGAAGAGCCGGAGATCTTCCCCGAGACGCTGACGATCGCGCTCGAGAAGGCGGACGAGCTCCGCTACGGCGAGAACGGACACCAGCGAGCCGTCCTCTACGGTGAATTCCTCGACATCTGCGAGCTCCATCACGGCAAGGCCCTGTCCTACAACAACCTGGTCGACGCCCAGGCAGCCCTCGCGCTGATCGTGGACTTTCTACCGGCTGAGGGCTCCATGCCTTCGGGCCAGCGCTCGAATGCGGGCGATCGCGCCGTGGTGGCGATCCTCAAGCACAACACGCCCTGCGGCGTGGGGGCGGGCGCGACGCCGCTCGAGGCCTACGAGAACGCCTTCGCGACGGACCCCGACTCGCCCTTCGGCGGGATCATCGTCTCGAACCGGCCCTTCGACCTCGACCTCGCGAAGGCCGTCGACGAGATCTTCACCGAGGTCCTGATCGCGCCTTCCTTCACGGACGATGCGCTCGAGTTCCTCAAGAAGAAGAAGAACCGGCGGCTGCTCTCCTTCGATCGCGACAAGATCGACCCGAGCCAGACCGAGGTGCGCCGCGTATTCGGTGGCCTGCTCGTGCAGGAGTCGGACCCGGCACCAGAAGAGGTCATGAGCGCGAGCGTCGCAACCGACGCCCAGCCCTCCGACGAGCAGCGGACGGCGATGGAGTTCGCCTGGCGCGTCGTGAAGCACGTGAAGAGCAACGCCATCGTCTTCGCGGCCCACGACCGGACCCTCGCGATCGGCGGCGGAGCGACCTCGCGCGTCGACGCGGTGCTCAACGCGGTGGCCAAGGCCGGCCGCGTCGGGCTGTCGCTCGACGGTTGCGTGCTCGCGAGCGACGCCTTCTTCCCGTTCCCGGACGGGCTCGAGGCGGCGGTCGAAGCCGGGGCGGCCGCGGTCGTCCAGCCGGGCGGCTCGAACCGCGACGAGCTGGTGATCGAGGCGGCGAACAAGCTCGGCGTGCCGATGCTCATGACCGGCAAGCGTCATTTCCGGCACTGAGCCACCGGCGTTCCCGGCACCGAGCCACGAGCGTTCCGGGCCCCGAGCCACGGGCGCTCATCACGAGTCGAAAGGGGTCCGGATGAAGGTCCTGGTCGTCGGGAGCGGCGGACGTGAACACGCCCTCGTCTGGAAGATCGCCCGGAGCGAGCGCCTGACCGCGCTCCACGCGGCGCCCGGGAGCAAGGCGATCGGTCGTCTCGCGACCTGTCACGCCGACGTGAAGGCGAACGATCTCGACGGGATCGTGGCGCTCGCCCAGCGCGAATCCATCGATCTCGTCGTCGTCGGGCCCGAAGATCCGCTCGCGGCGGGGCTCTCGGATCGCCTGCGTGCCGTCGGCGTCGCCACGTTCGGCCCGTCGGCCGCGGCGGCGCAGCTCGAAGGCAGCAAGGCCTTCTCCAAGGACTTCATGGCGCGGCACGGGATTCCGACCGCGGCGTACGAAGTCTTCGACGACGCGACCGCCGCCCACGCCTACGTCGATGCGCTCGGGCGCCCCTGTGTCGTGAAAGCCGACGGCCTCGCGGCGGGGAAGGGGGTGGCGATGTGCGCCGACGCGGCGGCGGCCCACGCGGCGATCGACGAGATGATGGCCGACAAGCGCTTCGGCGCGGCCGGGGACCGGGTCGTGATCGAGGAGTGGCTTCAGGGCGAGGAGGCCTCCTACTACGCAATCTGCGACGGGGAGCGGATCTTGACCCTCGCCGCGGCCCAGGATCACAAGCGTGCCCTCGACGGCGACCAGGGCGAGAACACCGGGGGCATGGGCGCGTACTCGCCCGCGCCGGTCGTCTCCGAATCCGTCGAGAAGAAGATCCTCGAGCGGGTCGTCCACCCGACGATCCATGGCATGAAGGCCGATGGCCACCCGTACCAGGGCGTGCTCTTCGTCGGCCTGATGATCGACGACGCCGGCGACCCGTACGTCATCGAGTTCAACGTCCGCTTCGGTGACCCCGAGACCCAGCCGCTGATGGTCCGGATGGAGGGCGACCTGCTGCCGATCCTCGACGCGGCGGCGCGCGGCACGCTCGACCCCTCTTCGTCCCTCGGCTGGGGCGAGGCCGCCGTCTGCATCGTCCTCGCGTCGGGCGGCTACCCGCGCGGCTACGCGACTGGGAAGGCCATCCACGGCCTCGACGCGCTCGAGGGCGACGACCAGCTCGTGGTCTTTCACGCCGGGACGACCGGCTCGGGAGGCGGCGACGACTTCGCGACGGCCGGCGGCCGCGTCCTCGGGATCACGGCGCGCGGCGGCTCCGTCGCGGAGGCCCGCGAGCGCGCCTACGCCGCCGTGTCTTCAGTCGGGTTCGAGGGGATGCACTTCCGGCGCGACATCGCCGACCGCGCGCTCGACCGCTGAGACGAGGACGCCGCTGCGTCCACACGTCGATCCACCGACGCCCGACCGCCCACCCGTTCGAGGAGCCCCGCTCACGATGACCGTCGTCCGTCCCCTGCGCGCCCTCCGCTACGACACCGACCGGGTCGACCTGTCCCGGGTGATCGTGCCGCCCTACGACGTGATCGCCGACGACGAGCGTGGTGACTTCTTCGACCGCGATCCGCACAACGCGATCCGCTTCGAGCTGACCCGGGACGCGGGGGACGAGGCCGCGGCGGACTACGCCTGGATCCGCGAGACCCTCGACGCCTGGCGCGCGGAGGGCGTGCTCGTCCGGGACGACACGCCCGCGTTCTACGTCATGGGCCAGCGCTACGAGGCGCCCGACGGCCAGCGCCTCGAACGCATCGGGTTCTTCGCCGAGCTCGGCCTCGCCGAGTACGACGAGCGGGTCGTCCGTCCCCACGAGCGGACCCTGGCCGGTCCGCGCGCGGATCGCTTGAAGCTGCTGCGCGCGTCGGAGGCGAATCTCTCGACGGTCTTCCTGCTCTACGAGGATCGGGGCGACAGCCTTGGCCCGATCCTCACGGAAGCGCTCGAACGCGACGACGTCGCGCGGGCCGCCTTCGCCGACGTCGAGTACCGGCTCGGTCGGCTCGACGATCCCGCCGCCGTCGAGCAGGTCCGGGCGTTCATGGCCGAGCGGCCGAGCGTGATCGCCGACGGTCACCATCGCTACGAGACGGCCCTCGAATACCGGCGCCAGCAGATCGAGGCTCACGGTGACGACCCCGACGCGCCCTGGCAGTCGACGATCGCCTACTTCGCGAACGCCTGGGCCAAGGGCAGCCTGCTGCTGCCGATCCATCGGGTGGTGCGCGAGATCCCGTCGCCCTCGGTCTCCGAATGGCAGGAGAAGCTGCCCGGCTGGAAGATCCGGGCGCTCCCGGCCGTGGACCTCGAGGGCGTGGAGGAGCGGCTCGCGCGGGAGCTCGCGCCGCTCGCGGGACAGCCTGCGTTCGTGGCGGAAGCGGCGGACGGGACGACGCTCGTCGTCTCGCGGGAGGCGCCGCTCGGGGACGAGCTGATGGTCCGGATCATCGAGCGCGACGTGCTGGGTGCCGTCTTCGGGCTCGATCCCGACGCGATCCGGGGGGGCGCGGTCGCCTTCCCGAAGAGCGCCCGGCGCGCGGGGCAGGAGATCCGGGAAGGGAAGGGGACGGTCGCGCTCTATCTGAACCCGATGACGCCGGACGACGTGTTCCGGGTGACCGAGGCGGGCGAGGTCATGCCCCAGAAGTCGACCTTCTTCCATCCGAAGATCCCGACCGGGATGGTCTTCCGGGACCATCGCGACGCCTCCACCGGCGGCGCCTGAAGGTGGCGCGGAACCGGGGCCCCGGTGGTCGGCGCAAGGGGCACATGCAGCCCGTCGGCGACCTGGTGGGGAAGGTGCTCGGCGAGCTCGGTCTCGACGGCGTCGCGCTCGCCCATCGCATCGGCAGCGAGTGGCCCGAGATCGTCGGGGAGCAGGTCGCGGCCCACTGCCGCCCGCTCGGGCTCCGCGCCGGGGTGCTCGAGGTCGAGGTCGACAGTCCGGTCTGGTCCCAGCAGCTGCAGCTGCGCAAGTCCGAGCTGCTGGGGAAGCTGCGCGATCGGTATGCGCGCGAGGCCCCCCGAGAAGTCCGCTTCCAGGTCGGGTACCCTCGGCGGCGCTAGACTGCCGGCCTCCCGGAGAAACGCGACACCGGTCCCGTTCCTCCGCGGGATCCGCGTTTCCCCGAAGCCCCGGACGTTCAGACATCGATGGCGAGCCCCCCGAAGACCCCTCCCACTCCTCCGTCCTACGAAGACGTAGGCCGCCGCTGTGATTTCTGCGGCGACGTGGTGACCTCCGTGCGGCGTGTCGCCCTCGACCAGGAGTACGACCGGCTCCAGAAGGCGCACAAGGAGCAGTACTCCTGCGCCGACTGCTTCGAGAAGAAGGAGCAGGAGCGGCTGGGGCTCGCGCGCCGCTGAGTCGGGTCCCCGCGAGGGAGCCGGGTGGCCGCGTGCCGCCGAAGTTGACCCGGGCGGGCGGTTTCCCTAATTTGCGCGCCTGCTTAGGGCAGGAATGCGCCGCCGGGTCGTCCCGGACCCGCGTGCCGTCCGGCCCTTCCGTCTTCAGCACGATCTCCGACGTCCCGTCGTTCCCGGCGAACGGGTGGGGTCGCGCTTACTGAATCCTTCCGACTTTCCTTCCGACCATCCCGGTGGAGCCCCGAGCTCCCCGACACGAGGACCGAACGAACATGGTCAAGATCCGGCTGACGCGAATGGGCTCGAAGAAGCGCCCCTTCTACCGCGTGATGGCGATCGACGAGCGCAAGCAGCGCGACGGTCGCCCCCTCGAATTCCTGGGCACCTACGATCCCGGGATCGAGCCCGCGGCCCTGAACCTCGACCTCGACGGCATCGAGTCCTGGGTCGGCAAGGGCGCGCAGCTCTCCGACACGGTCCGGAGCCTCGTCAACCGCGTGAAGCGCGAAGGAAACGGAGCGGCGGCCTGACATGTCGAAGCGCGGCAAAGACTCTGCAGAGCTGGTGTCCTTCCTTGCGAAGGCGATCGTTTCCAACCCCGACGACGTCGAGGTCGAGATCGAGGACGACGGTGAGCTGATCGAGCTCGAGACCGCCGACGGCGATCGCGGCCGCGTGATCGGCCGACAGGGCCGGGTCGCGAAGGCGCTTCGCGCGATCCTCAACGCGACCGCGGACGGTGCGGGGGCGCGGCTCGACATCGTCGATTGATTCGTGGCTCGCAGGCGTTTCGGGCATGCGGCGGGGCCGCATCGCTTCGGATGCGTCGTGCAGCGGAGCGCTCGGCCGGCCAGGGATGGATGGGCGGGGGCTCGATGGATTCGATGGCCGCGGCGCTGTTAGGCGCTGCGGCCGTTTCCTTTTGGGGCTTGTTGCGAGCGCGGGATGAGCGTTTCCACTGGACAGAAGCTGCCCTCCGCCGAGCGGATCGTGTTGGGCGAGGTCGTCGGGGCCCACGGGCTCAAGGGGGAGCTGCGCGTCCGGATCACGGGGGACGTCCCGGACCACCTGCTCGCGGCAGAGGTCGTCTGGCTCGGGAAGCGGGCCCGGGACCCCGAGGCCCGACGACGGCTGGTCACCGGGGCGGGCATGGCCCCGCGCGGCGAGGTGAGGCTGCGCCTCGAAGGCGTGTCGCGCCGTGAGGACGTCCAGCCGCTGATCGGGCTGCTCGTGACGGCTTCGCCGGACCTGCTGCCCGAGCTGCCGGAAGGCGAGTTCTACTGGTACGAGCTCGTCGGCTGCCGGGTCGAGTCGGCGCAGGGCGAAGACGTCGGCACCGTGCGCGAGATCTGGGAGACCGGCGCGCACGACGTCCTGCTCGTCGAGGACCCGGACGGGGTCCGGCGGTTGGTGCCGACGGCCGAGGCGCTGCTCGAGAAGATCGACCTGGACGCGCGGCAGATCGTGGTCGCCGACGTGCCCGGGCTGCTCGAGCCGGTCTAGGAGGGGGCAGGGTGCTCGAGATCGACGTGCTCACGATCTTCCCGGAGCTCTTCGGGACCTTCCTCGAGACGGCCTTCGTCGGGATGGCGCGCCGGGACGGGGCCGCGCGGATCGACACCCACGATCTGAGGAACTGGGCGACCGACCGCCATCGGTCCGTCGACGACACGCCGTACGGGGGCGGGCCGGGCATGGTCATGACCCCGGAGCCGCTGATTCCGGCCATCGAGGCCCTGGCGGGGCCGAAGGGGCCGGGCCGGAAGGTGCACGTGGTCTGCCTGTCGCCGCAGGGACACCCCCTCGATCAGGCCCGACTCGCCGATCTGGCGGCGGGACCGCCGCTCCTCTTCGTCTGTGGGCGCTACGAGGGCATCGACCAGCGGGTCCTCGACCTGGCCGTCGACGAGGAGCTCTCGATCGGGGACTACGTGCTCTCCGGAGGGGAGATCCCGACGATGGTGGCGATCGAGGGGCTGGTCCGGCTGCTCCCCGGGGTGCTCGGAAATCCGGACTCGATCGAGACAGAATCCTTCCGCGGGGGGAGCTTTCTGGAGGGACCGCAGTATACTCGGCCGCCGGTTTATCGGGACCTGGAAGTCCCGCCCGTGCTGCGCTCGGGCGACCACGCCGCCATCGAACGGTGGCGTCGGGATCAGGCCCTGGAAAGAACTCGCGCTCGAAGGCCCGAACTGCTCGAAGCTGCTCCGGAATCCCGATCGGACGCAGCAACGGAACGGGCCCCCGGCGCTCCGAACGAAAGACAGAAACACTGACTCCCGCGCGAGCCGGCTGCTCGCGCGAACGTACCCATCACTCCGCGCACCCGACCCGCGGATCTTCGGATCCGAAGCGGAGCCCGTATCGATCGGCGCCGTGTCCTGGATGGACCACGGGCCCGCGAGAAGGGCTCGGCCGACCCGGCGCGGAGACGAACGGGACCCAAAGGAAGAGACCGATGCGTACTCTGGACTTCATCGAAAACGAAACGCTCCGCCGCGACCTCCCGCCGTTCAAGGTGGGCGACACCGTGGCGGTCCACGTGAAGGTGCGCGAGGGCGACAAGGAGCGGATCCAGGTCTTCCAGGGCCTCGTGATCCGACGCCGCGGCGCCGGAGTCAGCGAGACCTTCACCGTCCGCAAGATCTCGAGCGGCGTCGGCGTGGAGCGCGTGTTCCCCGTCCAGTCGCCCCTCGTGACGAAGGTCGAGATCAAGTCCCGCGGCTACGTCCGTCGCGCGCGCCTCTACTACCTGCGCGATCTCTCCGGCAAGAAGGCCCGCCTGCACAGCAAGGTGCGCGACCTCTCCGGCCTGATCTCCGAGGAGGAGGCCGAGGCCCTCGCCAACCCGGACGACGTCGAAGCGGCGGCGCCGGAAGCCGAAGCGGCCCCCGAGACGACGGAAGAGGAAGTGCAGGCCAAGGGCGGGAAGAAGCTCAAGGGCAAGGCGGCCAAGAAGGCGAAGGCGGCCGAGAAGGCCAAGCGGATGGAGAAGCTCAAGGCCGAAGAGGCCGACCGCGCCGCGAAGAAGGCCAAGGAAGCCGAGGCGGAGGCCGCAGCGGCCGAGGCCGACGCGGGCGACGAGGCCCCCGCCGAGGAGGCGGAGGAGAGCCAGGACTGAGTCCGGCTCGTTCCGCGACAGGCCGTCAGAACGCGGCCTTCCAGTGTTCGATCGACCACCGCGCATCCGCAGGATGCGCGGTGTCGTCGTTCTGGGGGGCGAGGACGCCGGCCCGGTCGTCGCGCACGCACGTGATCACGTCGAAGCGCACGCCCTTTCGGCGTCGACCGGCTTCCGGGTGTTCGGCCAGCCAGGCCGCCGCTCCGCGCCGCAGTCGAGCCTGTTTGCGAGCGTCGACGGCCTCCGCGGCGAAGCCGTGCCGACCGAAGCCGTCGGCCGCGCCGCGGCGCCGCGTCTTGACCTCGACGAACACGAGCCGGCTCCCGTCGCGGGCGATCAGGTCGATCTCGACCCGGGCCGCTCGGACGTTGCGGGCGACGATCTGATACCCTCGCGCTTCGAGATGACGCGCGGCGCGCTCCTCCCCCTCGCGCCCGAGGGATCTACGGGCTCGGGTCATGACCGGGGTCGGCCTCCTGGATCGGGACTCGCACGGACGGTTCCGCCGTTCGGGGCAGGCGCAGGATAGGGATGGGAACGCTCCACATCGTCGCGACACCGATCGGTCACCTCGAGGACGTGACCTTGCGGGCACTTCGGGTCCTTCGCGAGGCCGACTGGGTGCTCGCCGAGGACACCCGGCGGACGCGCGTCCTGCTCGACCACTTCGAGATCCCCCAGAAGCCGACGTCGCTGCACGCGCACAACGAGGCCGGGCGGATCGAAGGCGTGCTCGAGGCGCTCGCCGAGGGCAGGGACGTCGCGCTGGTCTCCGACGCCGGGACGCCCCTCGTGTCGGATCCGGGCGAACGGCTGGTCGCCGCCGCGGTCGAGGCGGGCCATCGCGTGGAGGCCGTGCCCGGGCCGTCCGCGCTCCTGACGGCGCTCACCGTGTCCGGCTTCTCGACGGAGCGCGTCCTCTTCCTCGGCTTCCTGCCGCGCAAGTCGGGCGCCCGGCGGAAGCTGCTCGAGGGCCAGCGCGGGCGTCCCGAGACCCTCGTCCTCTTCGAATCGCCGAGGCGCGTCGCAGCGACGCTCGCCGACGTCGGGGAGGTCCTGGGGGCGCGCCGGGCGTGCCTTGCCCGGGAGCTCACCAAGCAGCACGAAGAGGTCCTGCGAGACGACGCCCGCGCGCTCGCGGCGCGCTTTGCCGAAGCACCGCCGCGCGGGGAGTGCACGCTCGTGATCGAAGGCGCGGACGCCTCGGAGGAGGCGGCGGTCCGGGCCTGGTCCGACGAAGAGGTCGACCTCGCGATCGCCGAGGCCCTCGAGGCCGGTCGATCCGTCAAGGACGTCGCGAGCGAGATCGCCGGCCGGACCGGTCGACCGCGGCGCGCGGTCTACGCGCGGGCCGTCGAGCTCCGGAAGGACCGGGACTTCGAAGGGGCCGGGGAGGGCGACGCATGAGTCGGCTCGGCAGGCTCCTCGGTCTCGTCCGCAGGACGCCGACCGTCCTGCGGACGCTCGCGCCGCTTCGCCCCGCGCAGCTCCGGGCGCAGGTCGCCCATCTCTTCACCGGCGTGCAGGCGCCCGTTCGACTCGACGCCGCGAGTCTCGCCCTGGCCGTAGAGGCCCCCTCGACGCCCTTCCTGGACCCCGCCCCCCACGTCGACGTGCGCCCCGCGGCGGGAGATTCGCTCGCGCTCGAGCTCCTCTCGCTCGCGCTGGAAGTGGTCCCCGGGACCGTCGACTGGGCGACCGACCGCCATGGTCCGCTCTTCGCCTATCACCTGCACGAGCAGGCCTGGCTGCGCCACGCAGGGCTGGCGCCGGCCGCGCGACGGGCGGTGCTCGACGACTGGATCGCCCGACACCGGGAAGGCGTCGGCTGGGATCCGCATCCGATCTCCCTCCGGTTGCTGTCGTGGGGCAAGCTGTTGCTCTCGGCGGGCGCGCTGCCTCCGGACGAAGACCTCCGGAGTCGCGTGATCCGGTCGATGGCCGACCAGGCGGAGACCCTGGCGAGAGGGGTCGAGGTCCGGCTCCAGGCCAATCACCTGCTGTCGAACCGGATCGGGGTCGTCTGGGCGGGGCTCCTCTTCGAGGGCGAAGACGCGGATCGCTGGCGTGCGGGATCCGAGGCCCTGCTCGCCGAGCTCGACGCGCAGGTCCACCGCGACGGCACCCACGAAGAGCGCAGCCCGATGTACCACTCGCTGATCCTCGAGAACGGGCTCGATCTGCTGAATCTCGCGCGCCAGAGCCCGCGTACGCCCGACGGATTCGTCGAGGCGCTGGGCGGCGTCCTCGGTCGCATGACCCGTGCGCTCGCCCGCTTCACTGGGCCCGGCGACCGGATCGCGCTCTTCGCCGACTCGGCCTGGGGCGTGGCGGCCGAGCCCCCCGCGCTCTTCGACTACGCCGATCGGCTCGGCGTGGTCGAGGGCCGCCCCGGGCCCGGCGATCTGCCTTTCGACGATTCCGGCTACGCGCGAATCGACGGCGGCGACTTCGTCCTGATCGCCTCGACCGCCGGCCCCTCGCCCGACCACCAGCCGGGCCACGCCCATTGCGACGTCCTCGCCTTCGAGCTCTTCGTCGGCGGTCGTCGTCTCGTGACCGATACCGGGGTCTACGAGTATCGGCCGGGCGAGCACCGCGACCGCGCTCGGGCGACGGCGAGCCATGCCACGCTCCGCTTCGATGGAAAGGAGCAGTCGGAGGTCTGGGCGGCGCATCGCGTGGGCGGGCGCGCGCGGGTCGAGCCCGTCGAGGCCGGAGCGGACTTCGCCGAATACGTCGTTCGGGGCTGGTCCCGCGGCGCTCCGCGACACGTGCGCCGCTTCGAGCGCGCGAGCGGAGAGATCGTCGTTCGGGACACCGTGCGGAGCGGTGGTCACGCCGTCGAGAGCCGCTTGCCGCTCGCGCCGGAGTGGACCGTCGAGCTGCTGGGAGAGCGCGCGCGCGTGCGCCACGCGGACGGCACCGTCGTCACGATCGAGCTCGAAGGCGGGCTCGCCTGGACGATCGAACGCGCGCCCTTCCATCCGACGTTCCACGCCGAGGTCGAGCGGAACGTGCTCGTCGGCCGGGGCGTCACCCCGCTCGGGAGTACGCTCCGCTTCCGGCGCGACTGAGCGCGCTCAGTCCGCGTCGAGCAGCGCTTCGATGCCGGCCTCGTCGAGGACCTCGATGCCGAGCTTCGTGGCCTTCTCGAGCTTGCTGCCCGCGGCTTCGCCCGCGACGAGGTAGCTCGTCTTCTTCGAGACCGAGCCGGTGACCTTGCCGCCGGCGGCCTCGATCCGTTCCTTGAAGTGTCCGCGGGGCTTCGAGAGCGTGCCGGTCAGCACGAAGACCAGCCCTTCGAGGGGGCGGGGCGCGTCGTCGTCCCCTTCCGCCCGCGGTGTCGGGGCCTCGACCACGAGGCCGAGCTCACGGAAACGGTCGAGCTCGGCGCGGTTGCCGGGGTCGCCGATGAAGCGACTCACGCTCTCGGCGATCGTCGGGCCGACGCCTTCGATCGCGGCGATGCGGTCCGCCGTCGCTTCGAGCAGCCCGTCCAGGGTCCCGAACTCGTCGGCGAGGAGCTCGGCCACGGTCTCGCCCACGTGTCGGATGCCGAGCGCGATCAGCAGGCGCGGCAGCGTCGTCGTGCGCGCGCGTTCGATCGCGGCGATCAGGTTGGCGGCGGACTTCGCGCCCATGCGCTCGAGGCCCGTCACGGCTTCTTCTTCGAGGGCGAAGACGTCGGAGAGGCGGGCGACGAGCCCGGCTTCGACGAGCTGATCGACGAGCTTCTCGCCGAGACCGTCGACGTCGAGGGCGCTCCGGCTGGCGAGGTGGCGGAGGTTGTTCTTCAGCTGTGCCGGACAGTCGAGATTCGCGCAGCGGGTGACCGCTTCGCCTTCGAGCCGAACGGTCCGGGCGTCGCAGATCGGGCAGGTCGTCGGCAGCACCGAGCGAACGAGCGTCCGCCCCTCCGCCCACGCCTCCCGGCGGCGGTCGAGGCGGACGCGGACGATCTGGGGGATCACGTCGCCGGCGCGCTGGATCACGATCCGGTCGCCGACGCGGATGTCCTTGCGTTCGATCTCGTCCTGGTTGTGGAGCGAGGCATTCGAAACGGTCACGCCGCCGACGCGGACGGGGGCGAGGCGCGCGACCGGGGTGAGTGCGCCGGTCCGGCCGACCTGGAACTCGACCGCTTCGAGGACGGTCTCCGCCTGCTCGGGCGGGAACTTGAAGGCGATCGCCCAGCGCGGCGCGCGGGCGAGGGTGCCGAGCGCTTCCTGCTGCTCGAGGCGATCGACCTTCACGACCGTGCCGTCGATCTCCACCGGCAGCTCGCCCCGCTTCGAGAGCAGGTCCTCGTGATAGGCGATGGCTGCCTCGACACCGGCACAGACGTCGATCTCCGGGCTGATCACGAAGCCCCAGCCTGCGAGGAGCTCGAGGGTCTCGCTCTGGCGCTCGAACCCGTCGGGGCCGCCTTCGGCGAGGGAGTAGCCGCGGAACTCGAGGCTGCCGAGCCGCTCGTAGTCGACGTCGTGGATCTGTCGGAGACTGCCCGCGGCGGCGTTGCGCGGATTCTCGAAGGGGCGCAGCTCGCGTTCCACGCGTCCCCGGTTGAGCTTCTCGAAGGCGGCGAGAGGCAGCACGATCTCTCCGCGCACGCTCGCGATCTCCGGGGGATCGTCCGTCGCGAGCGTCTCCGGGATCGAGGGCACGTGACGGAGGTTCGTCGTCACGTCTTCGCCGGTCTGCCCGTCGCCGCGGGTCAGGCCCTGGACGAAGCGGCCGTTCTCGTAGATGAGCTCGATCCCCGAGCCGTCGAGCTTCGGCTCCGCCACATAGTCGAAGGCGCCGATCTCCTCTTCCGTTCGACCCGTCTCCGAAGCGAGCATGCGCCGGATGCGTGCGTCGAAGGCGCGCATCTCGTCCGCGTCCATCGCGTTGTCGAGGGAGAGCATCGGGGACCGATGCGGCGCGGTCTCGAAGCCCTCGGCGGGCACGGCCCCCACGACCTGGGTCGGGGAGTCGGGCAGGACGAGCTCCGGGTGGGCCGTCTCGAGATCCTGCAGCTCCCGCCGCAGGACGTCGTAGTCCGCGTCGCTGATCTCGGGGGCGTCGTCCTGGTAGTAGAGGGCATCGTGCCGCCGCAGCTCGTCCGAGAGCTCCGCGACCCGTGCGCGGGCTTCGTCGAGGGAGACGCGCGCCCGGGTCTCCGCGTTCGAAGCCTGCGTCTTCGCTGCCTTCGCCTTGCTCTTGCGCGCCGCCACCGCTCCGCTCGGCTCCTCGTTTTCGTGGTCGCTCGGGGCGGCCGGTCGCCTGCGTCCCAATTGCGCCGCCGTCTAGAGCGGGTCTCCGGCAGCGAAGGGAAATTCCATCAAGGGGGCTTTCCACGAGGCCGATGACTCCTCGAGCGCACGCGCGATCCGGTCTTCGCCGGACGCGCGGAGTCTACCACTGCCCCCCGGTCGCGCCGACCGGAGGTGTCGACCGAACGGACCCCTGCATGCCTGGCGCCTCGGACATCGCCTGCCTCGAAGATGCCCGCGACCGGATCGCGGCGCTCGAGGCGCAGCTCGATCTGCAGGCCCGTGAGCGCGCGGAGCTGATCCACCTCGTGAGCCACGAGCTGCGGACGCCGATCACGGTGATCTCCGGCTTCGGTCGGCTGCTGCAGAACGAGGGACACGGGACGCTGAACGAAGACCAGCGCCGCTTCGTCGACGAGAGCCTGAAGGCCTGTCGTCGCCTCGACGGCTTCGTGGGCGATCTGCTCGAGGCGCGCGCCGACGCGGTGGCGCCTTTCGAGGTCGAGCGCGAGCCGGCGGATCTGCACGAGCTGATCGAGGCGCCCCTCGAGGCGCTCGTCCCGATGCTCGAAGAGCGCGGGATGAAGGTCGAGGTGCGCCTGCGCGCGAGCGAACCGGTGATGGGCCTCGACCCGCGGCGCATCGAGCAGGTCGTGACCAACCTGATGACGAACGCGATCCGCTACGGGCGCCCGTCCGGCGTGATCCGGATCGCGAGCGAGGACGTCCCGGACGGACGCCGGCTCGCCCGGGTCTCCGTCGAAGACGACGGGCCGGGAATCCGTCCCGCGGACCGCGAACGGGTCTTCGCACCCTACGTACGCGGTGGGGCCAGCGGCGAGGTCCCCGGTCTCGGAATCGGCCTCGCGCTCTGTCGGCGGATCATCGACGCCCACGGCGGTCGGATCCACGTCGAGGAAGGCGAGCTCGGCGGAGCCCGCTTCGTCTTCGAGCTGCCGCTCGAATCCGCACCCGAGCATTCCCGGTCGAGCGCCCCCGTGGCGGGACCGGAAGGAGTGAACCGATGAGCGCCCGTTCCGAATGCGCTGCCCCCGACGAAGAGGGTCCTCGGCGCCTGCGCGCCCTGATCGTCGACGACGCGGAGGGCATGCGCGCCTATCTGGCGACGCTCTTCGAGACCCGCGGCTTCGACGTCGACACCTGCGACGACGGCGCGCGCGCCCTGTCGCTCCTCGGGAACGGCGCGGATCCCGACCTGCTGCTGCTCGACGTGATGATGCCCGGGACCGACGGGCTCGCGGCGCTCGCGCGCATCCGCGACGCCTGGCCGGAGCTGCCGGTGCTGATGGTGTCGGTGGTGGGCAAGGCGGGCACGATCGTCCAGGCGATGCAGCTCGGTGCCGCCGACTACCTGACGAAGCCCTTCGAGGAGTCGGAGCTCGACGCCGCCCTCGACCGTCTGGGACTGCACAGCGTCGCCCGCCGCGTGAACGCAGGCGATTCGGCGTCCGGCGCGCAGACCATCTGGGTCAGCCCGGCGATGCGCGAGATCCGCGCGGTGATCGAGCAGATCGGGGACACCGACGTCACGGTCCTGATCCAGGGCGAGAGCGGGGCCGGCAAGGAGGTCGTCGCGCGCGAGGTCCACGCGGTCTCGACCCGGGCGAGCGGCCCCTTCGTGAAGGTGAACTGCGCGGCGCTGCCGTCCGACCTGCTCGAGAGCGAGCTCTTCGGCTACGAAAAGGGCGCCTTCACTGGCGCGAACGGTCGCAAGCAGGGGAAGTTCGAGCTGGCGAGCGGCGGCACGATCTTCCTCGACGAGATCGGGGAGATGTGTCCGTCGCTCCAGGCCAAGCTCCTTCAGGTCCTCCAGGATCAGGAGTTCACGCGGCTCGGAGGCAACCGCGAGGTGCACGTCGACGTCCGGGTCGTCTGCGCGACGAACCGGTCCCTGGTCGACATGGTCGCGAGCGGAGACTTCCGCGAAGATCTGTATTTCCGGCTGAACGTGGTCGCGATCGACATCCCGCCGCTTCGCGAGCGGCGCGAAGAGGTTCCGCTCCTCGTGGAGACCTTCCTCTCGCGATACGCGTCGGCCTACGAGCGGCCCCGGACGGGCCTCTCCCAGCGGCTGATCGAGGCGTTCAACGCCTACGACTTCCCGGGCAACGTCCGCGAGCTCGAGAACATGATCAAGCGGGTCGTCGTCCTCGAAAGCGAGGAGTCGATTCTCGCGGAGCTCACGCGGCGCCGCGCCGACCGCAGCGGACGCCGCGCCGAGCTCGACGCGCTGCTCGTGGAGATCGAGGAAACCGCCGGGGAGCGGCCGCTCAAGGAGGTCGGCCGGCGCTTCGCGCTCGAGGTCGAGCGCGAGGCGATCGAGCACATGCTCCAGGAGACGGGTTGGAACCGGAAGCGCGCCGCCTCGCGTCTCGGGATCAGCTACAAGACGCTGCTCCAGAAGATCCGCGACTGCGAGGTCGAGGTCCGGGGATAGACGGATCCTCGTCGTGGACCCCGCCTAGCGTTCCCGTTCGAGGGTCGCTTCCAGGAAGGTGGCCATTCGTCGGGCGAGATCGTCCCGGATGAAGCCCTCGTCGACCCAGTGGCGGCCGGCTCGTGCCCGCGTGCGCGCCTCCTCCGGCGCGTCCATCACGCGTTCGATGGCGGCGACCATCTGGTCCGGGACCTCCGGGTCGATCACGAGAGCGCCCTGGGCCTCTTCCATCATGCGGCGAATCTCGCCCTTGGCAGCGAGGACCACGGGCCGCTCCTGCGCCAGGAACTCGAAGATCTTCGAGGGGATGACCGTCTCGAAGACCGGCAGGTCGCGGAGCATCACCAGCAGCAGGTCGATCGAGGCGATCCATTCGGGCATCGCCTCCCGTGGCTGTAGACCGAGCATCACGACGTTGTCGAGGCCTCGGCGGACAATCTCGTCCTCGAGCTTAGCGCGGTCCGCGCCGTCCCCGATCAGGACGAAGCGCAGCGCGGGCCGATCCTTCATGCGGTCGGCGACGTCGATCAGCAGGGTGAGTCCGTGCGCGAGTCCCAGGGTCCCGACGTAGGCCACGGTGAAGTGACCGTCGAGATCGTGCTTCGCGAGCAGCTCGTGGTTCGGCGGTCGCGGCCGGAAGAGCGTCGGGTCGATCCCGTTGTAGATGAGCTCGATCCGCTCGTCGGGAACACCCCGTTCGCGGATGTGTCCGCGGAAGGTTCGCGTGTTGACGACGACGCCCGCGGCGCTCCGGTAGAGCCATCTTTCGAGAGACTCGAGCGTTCGGAGGATCGGCCCGGGGCCCAGCTGGCCGAGCTCGACGACCGACTTGGGCCAGAGGTCCCGGATCTCGAGGACGAAGGGCCGGCGCTTCAGCTTCGAGACGACCGCGCCGGCGACGCCGACGAAGAACTGAGGGCTGGTGGCGACGACGAGATCCGGGCGTTCGGCGCGGAAGGAGGCCAGGATCGCGGTCACCATGAAGCCCAGGTAGTTGACGACCCGCTTCGCGAATCCGGAGTTGGGCGTCAGGTACATCCAGGTCCGGAGGACGCGGATCCCGTCGATCGTCTCCTCCTGGAGCAGGCGGTTTCGGTACCCCTCGAAGATCACGCCGCGGGGGTGGTTCGGGACCCCGGTGAGGACCGTGACTTCGTGTCCGTCCTCGACCCATCGGCGGCAGTGCTCGTGGGTCCGGTTCGCCGGAGCGTTCACCTCCGGCGGGAAGTAGTGCGTGATGAAGAGGATCTTCATTCGGTGCGCGCTAGTTCGGGACGAAGTCGTCGAGCAGCGGCGTCACGACGCCCGCGAACTCCTCGAAGACGGCTTCCGCCGCCTCTTCGTTCCCGTTCGCGATCGGGATGGTGAAGCGAACGAGGGAACCGTCGGTTCGGCCCTCGCGGGCCCGATCGAGGAACATGTAGAGGATCTTGTGGTGCCCCTGCGCGATCACCCGGCCGCGCGAGTGGTACCAGAAGTAGACGAGCGCCCGCTGATTGCCCTTCGCGATCACGAAGCGCTTCGCCTCGCCCGAGACCCCGTCCGTGACGCCGTTCCGGGAGAGGGACATCGGGACCACCTTCGAGTCGATAACGTCCCAACCCGACCCGGGCAAGCAATGCTCGGGAGGGTGGATCGCGCTAGCTCGGCCGGACTCGCGGTCTCGAGTCTGTCGCTCGTGGTAGCCGATGTAGAGGTGGGTCGAGGCGGCCTTCGACGCGTTCACGAAGTTGCAGGAGATGTAGTCCGTGACCATCAGGGTACCGAGCGTCTTCTCGTCGATCGTTTCTCGATCGCCGCACTTCCATTCGTCGATACTATTCGGAAAGAGCGAGAACTCGGCGCGCGGCGGGATGACTTCGGCGCTCCCGAGGTACCAGTAGACGTAGCCGTTCAGAGCCAGGAAGAGGATGGCGGCGGCGAGCTTGGCAGTCATGCCGGGGCGTCTCCGGAATCGTTCGGCGCATCTCGATCGCGTTCGCGCAGGCCGACGAGGAAGTCGATCAGCCGACCTTCGCCCAGCAGAACGAGGAATGCGAGACCGAAGGTGAATACGCCCTGGAGGTCGTGGATCGTCCCCGAGGCGAGGCTCTCGTCGTGGTGGGCGAGGTAGCCCGTGAGCGCGACCCGGAAGGCGTTCACGAAGATCGCGATCGGGATCGTGGAGGCGACCAGCACGAGCTGGATCCAGAGAACCCCCGGCTTGAAGAAGTAGGCGAACACGACGCCGAGGGTGATCAGCGCCATCAGGCTGCGCAGGCCGCTGCAGGCTTCGTGGACGAAGAGCTCGGTGTGGGCGAGGTGGATGATGTTGCCCTCGACGAGGGCGGGGATCCCGATCTCCTGGAGAGTCAGCACCGCGGACTTGGCGGCGATCAGCTGGAGGGGGAAGGCGACGGTATTCACGAGCGACTGCGGGAGCGGGACCATCAGGAAAAGGAAGAAGAGCGGGAACGCGAGGATCCGGAAGACTTCCTTGCCCAACAAGAGGAGGACCAGGCCGATCAGCGTGAAGAGGAATCCGCTGCGCATCGTCATCAGCTCGGTGCCGAGCCGGCCGATCGAGAGGCTCATGACACCGATGACGAGCGGGATGAGGCCGAGCCAGGATCCGGCGATCTTCGCGTCCTCGAGCTCCCACCGTTTCTGGTAGGCGAAGTAGGCCGCGAGCGGAGCGATGATGAACCCGTGCTGATAGTCCTCGACCACGCTCCAGTGGTGGACCATGTTGCGCAGGATCGGGAAGTAGATGCCGAACAGGGCGGCGATCGTGCCGCAGGTGATGTAGACGGCCTTCCGGCTCTCGACCTCGGCCGTGCCCAGCTCACTTGTCATTCCGGTCGTGTCCGCCATGGAGGGCTCGGTCCCGATCAATCGTTGCGCGCCGCAAGCACGTCGCGTTCAAGGATGTCGACGATTCGAACCGCGGCCTTGCCGTCCCAGAGTGCCGGGGTCCTGCCTTCGCGCGGAGGGCCGCTCCGCAGCCGCTGGATCGCGGCTTCGATGTCGCTCGGATTCGTGCCGACGATCTCGTTGGTTCCTTCGGTGATCGTCACCGGACGCTCGGTGCTCTCGCGGAGTGTAAGGCATGGGACACCTAACGCCGTGGTTTCCTCCTGGATTCCTCCGGAATCCGTGAGCACCATCCGAGCCTCCGTCAGCAGGCGCAGGAAGTCGAGGTAGCCCAGCGGATCGGTCAGACGGAGCTCGGGTGTCACTCCCCCGAGGTTGTCCGCCACGGCCTTCGCGGTCCGCGGATGGATCGGGAAGACGACGGGGATCTCGCGATTCAGGCGGCCGAGGACCTCGAAGAGCCGGGCCAGCTGCTCCGCGTGGTCGACGTTGCTGGGGCGGTGCAGCGTCAGGACGGCATATCCGCCCGGTTCGAGCCCCAACCGGTCCAACGTGTCGAGCTCCCGGGCGCGCGCCTTGTGCGCGAGGAGCGTGTCGATCATGACGTTGCCGACGAAATGGATCTTTTCGGCGGGGATGCCCTCGCGTGCCAGGTTCTCATCAGCGGAGGGCTCCGTCGTGAAGAGCCAGTGGGAGACCGAGTCCGTCAGGACGCGGTTGATCTCCTCGGGCATGGCGCGGTCGCCGGATCGCAGGCCCGCTTCGACATGGGCCACCGGGATGTGCAACTTCACCGCCGCCAGGGTCGCCGCGATCGTGGAGTTCACGTCGCCGACGACGAGCACGACGTCGGGCTCCCGCTCGATCAGCAGGTCCTCGATCTTCATCAGGACCTGCGCCGTCTGGTATCCGTGCGTGCCCGAGCCGACGCCCAGGTTGACGTCCGGCTCGGGGATCCCGAGATCCTTGAAGAACGAATCCGACATCGCCTTGTCGTAGTGCTGGCCCGTGTGGACCAGGATCGGCTCGAAGCGGTCCGCACGCCGGGCGAACTCGTGCATCAGCGGCGCGATCTTCATGAAGTTCGGGCGCGCGCCGGCGACGCAGAGGACGCGGATCTTCTCGTTCGGCGGGGGCGGGGCGGCAGTCATGCTCTCTTCCTGGGAACCGTCAGAGGGTAAGGGAGGCCGACCTGGTTCGGTGGGCGACGCCCTCGACCGACCTGTCCTCCTCCGGGGGAGTTCGGGATTCGCGAGCCCCTTCTTTAGCACCCACCCGACATCGGGGTGAGCGAGCCGCCTGCATTGTTCCCTGGGGGGCATGCGCAAGAAGGGGGCAACCTCCCGAAATCAGGGGGGTTCCCGGCGGAATTGATCCAAAGGTTCCCCGGGCGCCCGCCGATGGAGGGAAAGAGGTTTCCCACCGGGACGCCGAGTATCCATTTCTGGAATTCTTTTCCACATTGTGACGAAAAGACTGTCCACCTGTGGCTACTTTCGGGCCACTACCCGGAGAGCGATCCACCCATCTCTGTATCCGAACAGGGTTTTGCTGAAGTGTGTATTCCCGCCTCGGGAAGCTCGGGAAAGAAGTGTGGCGAAAACGATTCGATGGTCGTCTTCGCACCGGGAGTTCCAGCCCGAAGATGAGTGAACGGACCACGGTTCTCGTGATCGACGACGATCCCGGGATCCGCGAATACCTGGAGACGCTGGCAGCGCGTCAAGGCTACGGCGTGTATTCCGCCGAGGACGGCGAGAGTGCGCTCGCCGAGCTGGACCAGGTGCGTCCCGACATCATCACGCTCGACGCGGTGCTCCCCGGAATCGACGGTCTCGAGACCCTGCGCCGGCTGAAACAGCGCGCGCCGGAGATCCCCGTCATCATGCTCTCCGGCCACGGGCAGGCGCGCACGATCGTCGAGGCGATGCGCCTCGGGGCAGCGGACTTCCTGCGCAAGCCCTTCGAGGTCGAAGAGCTCGAGCTCGCCTTCTCCCGGGCGCTCGAGAACCGCGCGCTCGAAGAAGAGGTGCGAAGCCTGCGCGGCCGCGTCCGCAGCGACGTCGACGGCCTGCTGATGGGCGGCGACAGCCCGAAGATGCGCGAGGTCAAGGAGATCATCGAGCAGGTCGCGGACACCGACATCACCGTGCTCGTGCGTGGGGAGAGCGGGACCGGCAAGGAGGTCGTCGCGCGCGCGCTCTTCCAGCTCGGCAACCGTCGCAGTCGGCCCTTCGTGAAGGTCAACTGCGCGGCGCTCCCTTCGGAGCTCCTCGAGAGCGAGCTCTTCGGGTTCGAGAAGGGCGCCTTTACCGGCGCGCAGAAGCGCAAGCTCGGCAAGTTCGAGTACGCGAACCAGGGCACGATCTTCCTGGACGAGATCAGCGAGATGGCGCCCGGCCTCCAGGCGAAGCTGCTGCAGGTCCTCCAGGACGGTGAGTTCTCGCGCCTCGGGGGGGAGAGCGACGTGCGAGTCGATGCCCGGATCATCGCGGCGACGAACCGGAACCTCGAGGAGGCGGTCCGAAAGGGCGAGTTCCGCGAGGACCTCTACTACCGCCTGAACGTCGTCACCATCCACATCCCCCCGCTCCGGGACCGGGTCGACGCGGTCCCGCTGCTCGTCGAGCACTTCCTGCGTATGTACAACGAGCAGTACAACAAGAGCGTCGAGAAGCTCTCGGACGAGACCATGCAGGTCCTGATGGACTATCACTGGCCCGGCAACGTCCGCGAGCTGGAGAACATGATCAAGCGGATGGTGGTTCTCGGAAACGAGTCGACCGTCCTCCAGGAGATCGCACAGCGCGAGCCGATGTCGGGCCCGGCATCCGGTGCGGCGGGCGACGACGACGAGCTCGATCTCGCCGCCCTGGGCGCGGAATTTGCCCACGGCAGCGGGCTCGACCTCAAGGCCATCTCGAAGCGCGCTTCGCAGATCGCCGAGAAGAAGGTGATCGAGCGGGTGCTCGCGCAGACCCGGTGGAACCGCAAGGAAGCCGCCGAACGACTGCAGATCAGCTACAAGGCCCTCCTCTACAAGATGAAGGAAAACGGCCTGAGCGAAGGGCGTTAGGCGGTTCGCGGGAGCGATCCGGCCGATTCGGAGAACGATGATGATTCGCGTTGACCACATGACTCGATTCGCCCTCGTGGCACTGACTGTTCTGGTGGTGGGCTGCACGGGTGTCGGCCAGGCACCGCCGCCCGAGGCCGAACTCGGAGCTCGCGAGGAGTACGTGATCGGAATCCCGGACGTGCTGAGGATCGTCGTCTGGCGGAACGACGAGCTCTCGGTGCTGGTCCCCGTTCGGCGCGATGGGAAGATCTCAGTTCCGCTGGTCGATGACGTCCAGGCCGCCGGCCTGACGCCGCACGAGCTCAAGGAGGTGCTGACGGAGGCCCTCGCCGAGTACGTGACCGCGCCGGACGTGACCGTCATCGTCCAGGAGACGAACAGCCATACCGTCACCGTGGTCGGCGGAGTCCTCCGCTCGGGCCAGCTCCCGCTCACGCGCGACATGCGCGTCATCGAGGCGATCGCCACGATGGGCGGATTCAGCGCCTGGGCGAAGAAGGATCGCATCAAAGTGATCCGCAAGATCGACGGGGAGACCGTGGAATACGGCTTCAACTACGGCGCGTATACGTCGGGGAAGGCCCCCGACTCGAATCTGCTGCTGATGCCCGGTGACACGGTCGTCGTACCGGATTAGCAGGGGCGCCGAATGGCTCGCGCGCACGTCTGCGCATCACTATTGGGGTTGGGTCTGATGCTGGCCGCAAGCTCGACAGACGCACGGGAACTCGAGTTCTTCGTCGAGAATCGTCTCGGTGGGGATTCGAACGTGTTTCGGCGTACGGAAGAGTCGACCGGCAACCTTCGCCCGAAGAGGGGGGGAGTCTGGGAGATTTCTCCCCGCATCACGCTTCGCGATTCGCGGGACGAGCTCGAGTATGACTTCCGCTACCAGCCGACCTATGAGCGGTTCTTCGCGGTCGAGGATGGCGAAGACGAAGACGATTTCAGCGGCTTCGACCACACGGCTTCGGCGATGTATCTCTGGCGGGTCAGTCCTTCGACCTCCGTCGGCGCTGATGGACGATTCACCAGGCAGAGGCGTCTGCGGGAGGGGTTTCTCGACCTCGGGCTGGTTCCGGACCCTACCCTCGAGCAGACGGACAACGAGTACATACAGCGCGGGACGGGCAACGTTTCCGTAAGCCACGCGCTCTCACCCCGGTTCTCCGTACAGGGGACGTACGCGTTCGACGATCTGGACGTCAGCGAGCAGGATCAATCCGATACTCGTGCCCATACGTTCTCGACAGGCTTTTCCTATATGGTCGGGGCTCACACTCAGCTCGGTGTCACCGGCTCCTTTCGGCAGAGAGCTACGAGGGCGTCGGTCGATCCGGATGGCGATCCGACGACCGGACCGCCCGCCGACCCGACCCTGGGGCTCCGCGAGTTTCGCTCCGAGACCGACACATACGACGTGTCCTTCTCGATCTCCCAGCAGGTGACGCCGCATTTTTCAGTCGGCGTCGCGGTGGGGCCCTCGTTCTTCGAGACCCGAGATGAAGACTCACTGGGAAACGTCTCTTTCAGCAGCGACGACTCGTTCTTCGCCGCGATCAGCGCGACGAAGGAATGGCGCTTCGGGGAGGTCGAAGCTCGGTACACCCGCTCCGAGGGAGGTGGAGGCGGAGCGGCAGCAGCTTCCTCGATTCTCGACCAGGTCTCGCTAGCGGTGAAGTGGACCCCACGCCGAAACTGGGTCCTGCGCCTCCGCGGCGCCTACGCCCACCGTGAGAGCGTTGCTTCGGATGCCTTCTTCGGGCGGGATACCCGTAACGACTTCTACAACGCCAGCGCGAGCGCGCAGCGTCGCCTTACCCAGAATCTTTCGGTTCTCGTGAGCCTCCGGTACAGCCGCTCGGAGCTGGACGAATACACGCCCTTCATTCCCGTGAGTGGTGGCTTTCTCGTCGACGTCTCCACGCGAGCGACGACTGAAGTCGTCCAAGGCTTCCTTTCTCTCCGGTACACCTTCGATCCCTACGTCTTTTAGGACGACGCACCATGAATATCGAACAAGGCAACACAAATCAGGTCATCGACCTCCTCGGATTCCTGCGGCGACGCGGGAAGTTCGTCGCGATCGTCGCGGGCGGGATCATCCTGCTGACGTTCTGGCTCGCGATGGCTCTCCCGAACTTATACACCTCGTCGGCCACGATCCTCGTCGAGCCCCAGAGTGTGGATGAAGACCTGGTCAACTCCGGCGTGCGCGAGAGCGACCTGAACGAGCGTCTCGGTCTCATGACGGCTGAGATTCTCAGCCGGATTCGTCTCTCGAAGATCATCGACGACATGAACCTCTACGAGGACGAGAGCAAAGACCTGCAGCGAATCGAAGTCGTCGAGCTGATGCGCTCCTACATCAGTGTGGTCCCGGTTCTGTCGGAGCTCGAGGAGGGCCAGCGGGGCCGGGACGTGAAGTTCAACACGTTCCGAATCATCTTCCAGCACGAAGATCCACGAATCGCCGCGACCGTCACACAGCGGATCGCGAACGACTTCATCAACGCGAACATCGATGTGCGTACGGACGTCACGCGCAAGAGCCTCGAATTCATGGAAGACGAGATCGAGTCGTTGACGACCGAGCTCGCCGGCGTCGAGAGGCAGATCGCCGAGGTCAAGGCCGAGTCTCCCGGCCGGCTGCCGGAGGATTTCGACTCGAATCAGCGGATGCTTCAATATGCAATGGGCGACCTGCGCGATGCCCAACGCGTTCTCTCTGCGGCCCAGAGCGACGCGGCGTACTGGAAGAATCAGGCACTCACCGCCTCCTCGATGGCCGGCGGCGGGGATCCGGCGAGTCCTGTGAATCGCAAGAGGCTCCTTGAGATCGAGCGCGGTTCTCTTCTCGCGATGGGCTACACAGCGCGGCACCCCGACGTCGTTCGCGTCGAGGCAGAGATCTCGCTCCTGTCGGACCAGATTGCCGCAGCGGGCGCCGCCTCCGCAGCTGGGACGGAACCGCCGCAGTCGATCGGAGAGCAGAACGCTCGCGCCGAGCAGGGGCGCGCCGAGCTCCGCGCTGCAGCGGCTGCGGAAGACATCGAGCGACTGCGGGAGCAGATCGCGGACCTGGAGGCGCGACTTGCCGAAACGCCCGTGGTGGCCGAGAGGCTCGACGCCCTGAATCGCCAGTACGAAGGCCTCTACCGAAGCTACCAGGATTTCAGCTCTCGTCTTCAGCAGGCCAGTGTCCAAGCAGATCTCGAACGTCGTCAACTCGGCGAGAAGTTCCGCATCCTCGAGTCTGCTGAGCCTGCGCCCACGCCCTCTTCGCCCAACCGCATTCTGATCCTGATTCTGGGGGCCGTTCTCGGGCTGGGCATCGCCACGGGTGCCGGCCTGATCGTCGAGCTCGCCGACTCCTCGGTGCACACCTCGGACGAGCTCCAGCAGGGCCTCGGCATTCCGGTGCTCGTCTCGGTCCCGCGGATCATGCTCGAGTCCGACCGGGCGGCGCGTTCGAGGCGGATCCTGCGAGAGTCGCTCGCCGCGGTCGCCGTGGTCCTCTTCGTGCTGATCGGTGGAGGCGTCACGTATTACTACGTCAACATGAGCGGGCAGAGCCGGCCCGAGGATGCGAACGCCGAATTCACGACCGAGGAGGCGCGTCTGCCCCTCGGTGTGATCGACCTCGGATAGCGGATAGGGAAGACGATGTACACCGAGTACTACGGGCTCGTTCGTTCGCCCTTCGAGATGACGCCGGATCCCTCGTTCCTGTACCTGGGGGAAGCGCATCGCGAGGGATTGGCGACGCTCGTCTACGCGGTCAATTCGGGGAAGGGCTTCGTCATGCTGACCGGCGAGGTCGGCACGGGGAAGACCACGCTCCTGCACGCGTTGCTCGGTCAGCTCGACTCGAACACCAACTCGGCCTTCATCTTCAACCCGCGCCTCGATCCGATGGGGTTCTTCCGTGTCCTGTTCGAAGAGCTGGACATCGGTCCGCCCTGCGAGACCAAGGCCGAGTACCTCCTGACGCTCAATCAGTATCTGATCGACAAGCTCGCGGCGAACGAACGCGTGCTGCTGATCGTCGACGAGGCGCAGAACCTGTCGGCGGAGATGCTCGAGGAGATCCGGCTGCTGTCGAACCTCGAGACGCCGACCTCCAAGCTGATCCAGATCATGCTCGTCGGGCAGCCCGAGCTGCAGGAGCTCGTGGACAGGCCGGAGCTCCGCCAGCTGCGGCAGCGCATCGCGCTTCGACATCACCTTCGTCCCTTCGACCAGCACGAGGTCGTCGAGTACGTGCAGGAGCGGCTGGCCAAGGCCGGCTACACGGGCCGCGGGCTCTTCAAGAAGAAGGCGCTCAAGGAGCTCTTCGAGATCACCGGGGGAACGCCCCGCATGATCAACAACCTCTGCGACGGAGCGCTCCTGCTCGGCTACGCCCGCCAGGAGAGCACGATCGGTCCGGAGCACATTCGCGAGGTCGCCCACGACCTCGGCCTCGTCGGCAAGGACGCCGTCGAGCATCAGGATTCCTCTCGGGGTGCGGACAAGCCCCCGAAGCGGCGTCGTCGACGCCTGCTCCGGTTCCGACGCTAGTCGCGACCGGGTTCGTTAGGAGAGAAGAGAAATGCCCAAGCACTACGAAGCACTGCAGCGTGCCGAGGAGGAGCGCCGCCGGAAGGCCACCGGCGTCGATTCCGCCGCGCCCGCCGCGGTCCCCTTCGAGAGCGCCGCGCCGCCGGCGGCTCCGCCCACCGCGAAGCCGCCGGGGCTGTTGTCGCGCCTCTTCAAGGGGCGTGGTGGTGCCGTGGCGGAGGAGCCCGGGGAAGCGAACAAGCGCCGCATCGCGCTGCTCCAGCCCGATTCCTACGTCGCGGAGCAGTACCGCAGCCTCCGCGGACGAATCGATTCCCTCGCCTCCCAGCGCCCGCTGAAGACGCTCGCCGTCACGAGTGCGAACTCGGGCGAGGGCAAGTCGACCTGCTCGGTCAATCTGGCGACGGTGACTGCGATGAGCGTCGGTCGGAGCGTGCTGCTCATCGACTGCGATCTCCGTCGCCCGAAGGTCCACTGGACTCTCGGACTGCGGCCGCAGGTCGGGCTCGCCGAAGTGCTGCTCAATCAGGCGACCCTCGAGGAGGCGATTCTCAAGCTGGACGGAGTGAACCTCGACGTGCTGCCGGTCCGATCCGTTCCGTCCAACCCTTCGGAGCTCCTCGCTTCGCCCGAGATGAGGAAGCTGACGGAGGAGGTCGCGGGCCGCTACGACCGGGTGATCCTCGATACCCCGGCCTGTCTCGGCTTGCCGGACGCCAAGAGCGTCTCGGAGATCTGCGACGGACTCGTGATGGTCGTTCGCGCCGGGGTCACGCCGAAGGAAGACGTGCGCGCGGCCCTCGACATCCTCGATCGTCGGAAGGTCGTCGGGATGGTCTTGAACGGCTCCGAGGCGACCCGCGAACAGTACGGATACTACTAGGCGCCCACGACGCCCGCGTCGCCTAGTCGGAAGCTCCCGTGAACACCCTCCATGCCATCGCGATCGTCGCGGCCTCGTCGGCGATCGCCTTCGCCTCGACGCCCTTCGTGATCCGCTTCGCGGGCGCGATCGGCGCGGTCGATCGGCCGAACGAGCGGAAGGTCAGCAAGCGGGCGGCGATGCCGCTGCTCGGCGGGCTCGCCGTCGCCCTGGGGTGCGCCGGCGGGATGACCACGGCCCTCGCGCTTTGCAGCGTCACCGATCTCGCCCGCGGCATCGTGGGCTTCGGGGGCGGCTCCGTCGCCTTGATCGCGGTCGGCATCTACGACGACCGCTTCGACGTGCGACCGTACGTCAAGCTGCTGGTCCAGATCCTGGCCGCCGGGATCGCGATCGAGGCGGGCTTCCGGGTCGACTTCTTCACGAGCCCGTTCTCCGGGGACACGCATCCGGTCCCCCTCGCGATCGCCTGGCCGATCTCCCTGCTGTGGATCGTGGGCGTCACCAATGCGCTCAACCTGATCGACGGACTCGACGGGCTCTCGGCGGGCGTGGGCGGGATCATCGCCGGCACCCTCATGATCATCTGCTGGCAGGCAGAACAGTGGCTCGGCGTCGTCGTCGGGCTCGCGCTCTTCGGCGCGCTGCTGGGCTATCTGCCGTACAACTTTCCTCCGGCCCGGATCTTTCTCGGCGACACCGGCTCGCTCGTCATCGGGTTCGGGCTCGCGGTCCTCGCCCTCCAGGGCTATCGGAAGACCGCGCTGCTCGCGTTCCTCGTCCCGCTCCTCGCGCTCGCGATCCCGCTGCTCGACACCGTGCTCTCGATCATTCGCAGAGTGCGCAGCGGGCGGGGCGTCTTCTCGCCGGATCGGCTCCACATACACCACCGCCTGCTCCAGCGGGAGGGGTCCCACCGGAGCGCGGTGTTGATGCTCTACTTCCTCACGGCGTGCTTCTGCATGATCGCCGTGTCCTTCTCGCAGATCGACGGCTGGATCGCCTTTCTCTACCTCGCGGCGGTCGTCGCCGTGACGATCCGGCTCCTTCGGAATCTGGACGCCTTCTCGCTCGACATCCTGGGGGATCCGCCCCGGTCCGGCGAAGGCGACATGGGGTCCGACCTGGATCGGACCCCGGACACCGGGCCTGCCCCGGAAGACTCGTGAATGGCGGAGGTCGGCGCGGATCCGCGTGGCCTCGGTCGGATAAGGAAATCGACACAATGAACATCGCAGTGATCGGAACGGGCTACGTGGGTCTCGTGACCGGGACGTGTTTCTCGGAGTTCGGGCTGAACGTGACCTGCGTCGACGTCGACGAGGCGAAGATCGCGTCGCTCGAGGCGGGGGAGATCCCGATCTATGAGCCCGGGCTGCAGGACATGGTCACGCGCAACGTCGCCGACGGCCGGCTCTCGTTCACGACCGACGTGGACAACGCGATCTCCCAGTCCCTCGTCCTCTTCATCGCGGTCGGGACGCCGCCCAACGAGGACGGGAGCACCGACCTGTCCCTGGTCGAGAGCGTCGCGCGTCGCATCGGCCGCGAGATGGACGGCTACAAGGTCGTCGTCACGAAGAGCACGGTCCCGGTCGGGACCTCGAAGTTCGTCCGACAGTGCATCGACGAAGAGCTCGCCCAACGCGGCGAGTCGGTTCGCTACAGCCTCGCCTCGAACCCGGAGTTCCTGCGCGAAGGCGCCGCGATCGGCGACTTCATGCGGCCGGATCGCGTCGTGATCGGGACCGACGGAGACGACGAGCAGGCCCTCGCGATCATGAAGGACCTCTATCGCCCCCTCTATCTGAACGAGACACCCTTCATCGAGACCACGATCGAGACGGCCGAGCTCTCGAAGTACGCGGCCAACGCCTTCCTGGCGACGAAGATCTCCTTCATCAACGAGATGAGCGTCCTGTGCGACGACGTCGGCGGCGACGTGCAGGCCATCGCGCGGATCATGGGACTCGACGGCCGCATCGGGAAGAAGTTCCTGCACGCCGGGCCGGGGTTCGGGGGCTCCTGCTTCCCCAAGGACACCCGTGCCGCGGTCCACTTCGCACGGGAGCTCGGCCACGAGCTCGGGATCATCGAAGCGTCGATCCGCGCCAACGATCGCCAGCGTTTGCGGATGATCGACAAGGTGGTCGCGGCCCTCGATGGCGAAGTCCAGGGGCGCGTGGTGGCGGTTCTCGGTCTCTCGTTCAAGCCGGAGACCGACGACCTGCGTGATGCGCCGGCGATCGACATCGTCCGCGAGCTCCAGGCGCGAGGCGCCACGGTGCGTGCGTACGACCCGGCGGCACTCGAGCAGGCGGGGCGGCTGCTTCCCGGGATGATCTGCTGCGGCGATGCCTACGAGGCCCTCGAAGGCGCCGACGTGGCCGCGATCGTGACCGAGTGGAACCAGTTCAGGATGCTCGACCACGAGCGGATGAAGGAGCGCATGGCCCGACCCGTCCTGGTCGACATGCGCAACATCTACGATGGCGACACGCTGCGGGGACTCGGTTTCTCGTATACCGGCGTGGGGGTCTGAGGAACGAATTCCCGCGGGGCGGGCGGGTGCCGCTCAGCGGGGTTCTTTCGTCACGATGTCCCTGATTCTGTGACGGCGGTCACTAAGCCAAGGCGGGGTTGGGACGTACGTTCCCGGGTGCGGCGAGCGAGACGCCGCCGATCCGCGGGTGCCGGAGGGCGCTCGGATCGGATCCCCACCGCGACGAGGTTCGAGATGCAAACGACTGGCACCGTCCGCAAGGACGTCATCGATTCCCTGCGTGCGATCCCGCTCTTCGGTCGGGTCTCCGAGGCCGACCTCGAGGAGCTGGCGACGCACCTGATCGAGCGCCGATTCCCCAAGAACGCGACCGTCGTGGAGGAGGGCCTGCCGGGCGACTACATGTACGTGATCCGTCAGGGCAGGGCGAAGGTCACCAAGGCCTCCGAAGACGGGCGCGAGAAGATCATGAACTTCCTCGAGGCGGGCTCGTTCTTCGGGGACATGGCGCTTCTCGGGGACGAGACGCGTTCCGCCAGCGTGAAGACCCTCGAGGACTCGGTGCTCCTCGCGCTCTCGCGACGCGATTTCATCGACCTGCTGCGCCAGAGCCCGGATCTGTCTCTCGCGGTGATCGAGGAGCTCGCGAACCGGCTGCGGGAGACCAACGAGCAGGCCCGCTCCCTGTCGTTCCAGGGGGTCGAGGAGCGGACGCGAAACCTCTTCGAGCGAATCGCCCGGGTCGACGAGACCACGGGGGGGCAGCGGATGACCCCGGCGCTCACCCACCAGCAGATCGCCGACATGGTCGGGACCTCCCGGGAGACGGTCACCCGCGCCATCAAGCAGCTGAAGAGCTCGGGCTGGCTCGCGCAGGAAGGCAAGCGCTACGTGATCCCGGCCGACGGGGACTGATCTCGCGGATGCGCCGCGCCCCCTCGGCGGCGCGGCTTCCCGCCCCCGTTTCCTGCCCGCGCCGCCCTCGATGCGCCCCTGCGCGCAAGCGGGCGCTCCTTTCTGCCGATAGGCCTCGGTGCGTCCCGCTCCGGGGCCTCGCGCGTTTTTGCGTGGCATGGGGCGATGGCGCACTCTCTCGCCTCCCGATTTTCCCTCGGGTCCGGCTCGATGCCGGCGCATTCGCCCCTGGGACGGGAAGAAGGAAACCGCGTCATGTCTTCCGGCCTCGTTCTCCGTTCGCGATCTCTCGGGACCGTGCCTGCTCGTTCCCGATCGCCGCGCGCGTCCTCGCTCGGACGATGGGCGCTCGCGGGGGTCGTCGCGCTCTTCGCGGCGGGCTGCGCGGACGACGAGCAGCGGATCGCCGAGTTCCTCGAACGCGGCGCGCAGTACATCGACGACGGCGCGGACCCGGAAGCGATCATCGAGTTCAAGAACGTCCTTCAGCTCGATCCCGAGAACGCGGACGCGCACGAGGCGCTCTCGCTCGCCTTCCTCCGGGTGGACAAGCCGCGTGAGGCCTACTGGGAGATGTCGGAGACGGTCCGCGTGGACCCGAGCAACATCGACGCCCGGCTCCGCTACGGGACCCTCTCCGCGGCGATCGGCGATTTCGATCTGTCGAACGAGCAGGCCGAAGCGGTGCTCGCGCTCGAGCCCAACAACGCCCGCGGTCTCACCCTGCGTGGGCAGGCACGCGAGAACCGCGAAGACCTCGAGGGGGCGGAAGCGGACTACCGGGCCGCAGTCGCGGCGAGCCCCGACGCGGCGGCCTTCCGATTCCTGCTCGGGAACTTCCTCGAGCGGAATGGGAAGGGGAAAGAGGCCGAGGCCGTCTATCGAGAGCTGCTCGAGGTGGAGACGAGCTATCTCGCCGCGGTCACGCTCACGCGCGTCGTCCTTCGCGACACGGACCGGGCCGAGGAAGCCGACGCCCTGCTCGAAGCGCTGATCCGGATCGCGAAGGAAGCGCCCACCGAGCCGCGCGTCGTCGATCCTGCAGCTGAGGACCAGGGCAACACGTCCCTCGTCTTCAACGTGCTGCGCGAGGAGGCGATCGTCGGCGCCTACAGCTTGAAGGCGCTCGTCCAGCGCAGCCGCGGGGACCTCGACGGCGCGATCGCGACGCTCGAAGAGGGCGTCGCACAGAGCGAGGGGAAGACCGAGCTGATCTATCAGATGGCGCAGTTCTATCGCGCCGCGGGCCGCACGGAGGACGAGGATCGGATGATCCGCCGTGCCACCGAGGTGGCGCCGAACGACGTCGGGGCCCAGCTCTTCCTGTCCACCTACCTCGGGACCCAGGGCGACTCGGACGGGGCCCTCGCTGCCGCCCGCGCAGCGGTCGAGGCCGCACCCGACAACGATGCGGCGAACCTCCGCGTGGCCGAGCTGCTGATCGACATCGGGTTCCGCGACGGCGACGACGCGCTGATCCAGGAGGGACGCACGATCGTCGATGCCGTCATCGAGGGGCGCCCCGACAGCCCCGAAGCCAACTTCGTCAAGGCGAAGATCGAGCTCGCGGAGAACGACATCGAGGCGGCGAAGGCGAGCCTCGAGACGACTCTCCAGGCCCGGCCCGATTGGGCCCAGGCCCGCTTCGTGCTGGGCTCGAGCCTCGCCGCCAGCGGCGAGATCTCCCGCGCGCGCGTGGAGCTCGAGGCGGCGCTCGAAGCCCAGCCGGGACTGCTCGATGCGCGGAAGCTCCTGACGAACGTCTACGCGACGCTCGGCGAGCACGAGTTCGTGATCGAGAACGGGCGGGCCTACCTCCAGGATCGGCCGGACGACATGCCGGTCCGGATCGCGGTCGGTCAGAGCCTGATCCGGGTCGGTCGCACGGAAGAGGCCTACCAGGAGATCGCCTCGGTGCCCGAGGAGAAGTGGGACGCTGCGGCGTTCTTCGCGCTGGGTCGGATCGACGTCGCCTACGGGCGTCTCGAGGAGGGCAAGCGCAAGCTCACCCAGGCGGACGAGATGGCGCCGGGGAACCCGCAGGTGCTCCGGACCCTGATCGCGCTCGATCGCAACGACGGTCGAATGGACCGGGCCCTGGAGCGCATCGCGGCCGCGATCGCCGCGAAGCCCGATGACAGCGATCTCCACGAGCTGCGGGCCGACGTGCTGCTGGTCGAGGGGGACGTCGAGGGCGGGCGTGCCGCGCTCACCAAGGCGGTGGAGCTCGAGCCGCGGAACGTGTCGGCGCACGTCTCCCTGGCGGACGTCGAGGCCCGGACGGGGAACGCTGAGGCGATGCTCACGGTTCTCGAGCGCGCCGTCGGCGCGGTGCCCGAGTCGGCGGAGCTCCAGTATCGCCTGGCCCAGGCCTACGATCGGGTCGGGAAGACCGACCAGGCCCTCGCGACGTACGACAAGACCATCGCGCTCAACCCCGAGCTCGCGATGGCCAAGAACAACCTCGCGTACCTCCTGGCGGAGCACGGCGGCGATCTCGATCGCGCGCTCGAGCTCGCGCAGCAGGCGAAGGAGGCGATGCCGGACGACGGCAACGCGGCCGATACCCTCGGCTGGGTGCTGCTCAAGCGTGGACTGCCGTCCGCGGCGATCGGCTACCTCGAAGAGGCGACCGAGCGCTTCCCGGATACGGCGTACGAGATCCAGGGCCTCGTCCACAACCACCTGGCGGAGGCCTACGAGGCCAACCAGGACAAGGACAAGGCGATCGAGGCCAGTCGCGCGACGGTCGACTACTTCGACCGGCTCGCGAAGGCAGCGAGCGAGCGCGGCCTGACGGCCAACACCCCCGTCTGGGTCGACGAGGCCAAGACCCGGATCGCGCGTCTCGAGAGCGCCTCCTAGCAGCGGCCGCCCACCTGGCGGGCGATTCCGCCACCCTCGTAAAGCCGCGGGTCACGGCACGCGCCGGACCGTCGTCGGGGCGCGAATCCGTGTCGCCGCTCACGGAATCGGCTCGCACCGGCGCCTCCCGAGTGGGGCGGATGCCCCCCGCCCCTGCCTCTCGCGCAGGGAACCGGGCGCCGATGGCGCCCCGGTTCAAGAGTTCCTCCCCGTGGACCGATACACACGCCGGAGGGGAACGTGTGTCCGTGGACGGACCCGCGTCCTCCGGTCCCGGTCGCCGAGGCGACCCCCGGTCCGGTCCATGGAGGAACACATGAGGAAAAGCCTTCTCTTTTCCGTATCGCTGATGGCTTCGATCTTCGCGGGCGAAGTCCTCGCGGAGGCGGCCATCGACGCCCCGGTCGCGCCCGCCGAAGACGTCGCCGTGCAGGCGCCGGCGGAAGCCGGCCCCGAGGCGGCTGCAGACGAAACGCTCGGGTGGGATCAGTTCGACGATCCCACATTCGATCCGGCCACGACGCCGGAGGCGACCGACGTCGCCGAGTCGGGCGAGTCGCTCGGCGAGACGCCGGCGCAGGGCATCGACGAGATCGCGTCGAGCGAAGAGGCCGCTCCGGGTGTCGTGCTCGAAGCCGACGGAGGGGCCGCCCCGGCGACGGTCGCGGGTGTCGTGCTCGGCCCGGTCGGTTTCGACGACCAGGGTCGCAAGGGGCGACTGCATACCGTCGCGAAGGGCGACACGCTGTGGGATCTCTCGGCGGCCTACCTCGGTACGCCGTGGGTCTGGCCGTCGGTCTGGATCGACAACGACGACATCGCGAACCCGCACCTCATCCTGCCGGGCGACAAGATCTGGATCACCGCCGACGAGATGCGCGTCGTGACCGACGCGGAGGCGGAAGCCTTCCTCGAGGCGCCGGTCGCCGTCGCGGAGGAAGTCGTGGACGAGGACCCGGACTTCGTGCCGGAGCCCGCCGAGGAAATCCAACCCGTCGCTGCGACGGAGCCGATCGAGGACGAGGCGTCGGACCTCGACGCGTTCCCGGTCGAGCTTCCGACGGAGGCGGCACCGGTCACGACGCCCGGCCGCATGATCACGATCGCCCGGCGCGATTCGTACGGCTTCGTCACCGCCGACGCGCTCGCGGGTGCTTCGTCGGTCGTCGAGAGCCCGTCGATCCGCACCTTCCTCGCCGAGGGCGACTCCGTGTTCGTCGGGGTGGGCGAAGGTGATACGGAGGTCGGCGACCAGTTCATGATCTTCGAAGTGATCGACGAGGTGCGGGACGTCGAGACGAATCGTCTCCTCGGGCACCACGTCGAGAACCTCGGCTGGCTCGAGATCAGGGAGCTGACCGGCGACACGTCGATCGGCGAGATCCGACAGTCCTACGCGGAGATCCAGCGCGGTGCTCGCGTGATGCTCCGGGAGAAGCTCCCGCGTCGCGTCGCCCTGCGCTCCACGCCGGACGCGATCGACGGGCAGGTGGTCTTCCTGCCCTCCGATCGCACGCTCGCGGCGGACGGCGAGTACGTCTACCTGAATCGAGGCGAGTTCCACGGTCTCGAGATCGGCACCGAGCTCGAGGTCTTCGATTCGGGCGCGATCATGAACGAGCGGGAACGTCGGATCGACGTGCGCACGCCGGATACGCCGGTCGCGACCCTCGTGGTGGTGACCGTCGATGCGGAGAGTGCGGTCGCGTTCGTGCTGTCGGCCGACCGCGAGATCGCCGTCGGCGACGCGGTTCGGCCGGTCGTGGATCGTTCGCTCGCGCAGCGCTGACGACGTGCGCCGGGCTCCGGCCCGGGGACGGAAATGGACGAGCCCGCGTCTCCGGACGCGGGCTCGTTTCGTTCGGGGGCGCCCGATCGAGTCCGCGGGGCCACGCGGGTGTGAACCGCAGCTCCTCCCGAGCGACGAAGGGCGGGCTGCGCTTTCCTGTCGACGTTCGCCCCAGCCGTGGTCCCGGCGAGGTGGGTCATCGTCCCCTCTGATTCGAACGCGCTCGCCGCGCCGCCGGCGCCCGGTGTCGGCGGGCTCCCGCCGAGCGGGGCCCTCGCCTGGCTCGCGCTCCAACGCCGTCTCGCCTTCGTGCCGGAGCGGATCCGGGATCGGCTCGAGGTCGGAGAGGGGGCCGACTCGATCTTGCGGACCCCGCCCGAGCTTCCGCCCGGGCTGCTGCGTGCGCGCGCCGTCGCGCCGGATCGGGATGCGCGCACGCTCGAGCGGCTCGAGGCTCGGGTCGTTCCCTTCGGTCACGCGGACTACCCGGCCCGGCTGGCGGCGCTCGCGGATGCGCCGCCGGTGTTGCTGGTGCGTGGCGATCCCCGGGTGCTGTCGACCGGGGCCGTCGCGATCGTGGGCGCCCGGGCAGCGACCCGGAGCGCGCGAAGCCAGGCGCGCCGCTTCGCCCGCGCCCTCGCCGCGCGGGGGCTCACGATCGTTTCCGGGCTCGCCCGGGGAATCGACGCGGAGGCCCACCACGGGGCCCTCGAGGCGGGGGGACGGTCCGTCGGGGTGCTCGCCTGTGGCCTCGACCGGATCTACCCGCCGGAACACCGTGCCCTCGCCGAGGCGCTCGCGGTCGAGGGCGCCGTCATCTCGGAGGTTCCCCTCGGAACGTCCCCGCGAAGAGAGCTCTTCCCGCTTCGCAACCGGATCATCAGCGGACTCTGCCGCGGCGTGATCGTCGTCGAGGCCCGCCGTCGAAGCGGCTCCCTGATCACGGTCCGCCACGCCCTCGACCAGGGGCGCGACGTGTTCGTGCTGCCGGGCCCGACGGAAGGGCCGTTCGCGGAGGGAAGCAATCGGCTCCTCCGGGACGGGGCGATCGCGGTCACCGACCCGGAGGACGTCCTCGAGGACCTCGGGATCGGGACGGACGGGGAGTGCAGCCCGACCGAGCGCCATCCCGATCCCGACGGGCTTCCGTCTCCGCCGGCGCCCGATGGACTCGCCGGTCGCGTCCTTGCGGTCCTCGCCACGGGTCCCCGGTCCCGGGAGACGCTCCTGGTCGAGCTCTCGGTCGGAGCCGGCGGCCTTGCCGAGACCCTGCTCGATCTCGAGCTGGCGGGTCTCGTCCGTGAGGAGCGGGACGGGCGGCTCCACCGGATCGGTGGCTGAGATCTTCCGCCGTGCCGTGCGCCCGCAGTCGGTTCGCCGCTTCGCTACGCTCCTCTCCAGAGGCGCCTGGGCGAGGTCCCGGCGTTCGGTCCCGTTCGCGTCCGCGAGCGGGGCATCCCCCCACCGACATCATCGGATCCGCGTCGTCCTCGAGAGGCGAGGTGGATCCGTTCGAATCCTCCACGACGCGGTGGTCGGCCTTCCCGGCCGGGCGGCCGTCTCAGGGCAGCCCGGCTCGGGGTCGGGGCGTGGTGTTGGGGTCGCTTCGAGCGGCGAGGTGCGAGCGACGGTGAGCGAGTCGAAGAGCAGGACGGCGGTGAGCGTGATCGGAGCGGGGCTCGCCGGCAGCGAGGCCGCGTGGCAGCTCGCCGAACGCGGGGTTCCGGTCCGTCTCTTCGACATGAAGCCGGAGCGGCTCTCGCCGGCCCACGCTTCGGAGGACTTCGCGGAGCTCGTCTGCAGCAACTCGCTGCGAGCGAATACGCTGGGGAACGCCGTCGGTCTCCTCAAGGAAGAGATGCGTCGCCTCGGTTCGCTCGTGCTGCGCGCCGCGGAGGCGACGGCGGTGCCGGCCGGCAAGGCGCTCGCCGTCGATCGCGTGCGCTTCTCGCGCACGATCACCGAAGCGATCGAGGGGCATCCGCTGATCGAGGTCGTCCGCGAGCGCGTCGTGAAGATCCCGGACGAGCGCCCCGTGATCCTGGCGACGGGACCGCTGACGGACGGGGACCTCGCCGCGGATCTCGGGCGCGTCCTCGGCGAGGAGTACCTCTACTTCTACGACGCGATCAGTCCGACGATCTACAAGGATTCGATCGACGAATCGATCGTGTTCCGAGCTTCCCGATACGACACCGGAGACGAAGAAGAGGGCGACTACCTGAACGTGCCGCTGTCGCGGGACGAGTACGAGGCCCTCGTGGACGCGCTGCTCGAGGCGGAGACGGTGCCGCTGCATCCCTTCGAGGCCGCGATGTACTTCGAGGGCTGCCTCCCGATCGAGGAGATGGCGCGGCGGGGTCGCGAGACGCTGGCCTACGGGCCGATGAAGCCCGTGGGACTCGAAGACCCGCGAACCGGCAAGCGCCCCCACGCGGTCGTCCAGCTGCGGCAGGAGGACCGCGCGGGCACGCTCTGGAACCTCGTCGGCTGCCAGACGAAGCTTCGGGTCGGGGAGCAGAAGCGCATCTTTCGAATGCTGCCCGGGCTCGGCGAGGCGGTCTTCGCCCGCTTCGGCTCTATCCACCGCAATACGTACGTCAACGCCCCGATCCAGCTCGACGATCGGCTCCAGCTGAAGGCGCTGCCCGGGGTCCATCTCGCCGGCCAGATGGCCGGCGTCGAGGGCTACGTCGAGTCGGCGGCGCTCGGCTACCTGGTCGGCGTCGACGTCGCGCGCGAGCGACTCGGGCTGCCGCGGGTCGTGCCGCCGGCCGAGACCGCCCACGGCGCGCTGCTGCGACATCTGCAGAACGCCGACGCGAAGCACTTCCAGCCGATGAACGTGAACTACGGACTCTTCCCCGCGCTCCCGCGCGAGGTGTTGCGGCCGCCGAAGCCCGGGGGCGGGCGCGGCAAGAAGCTCCCGAAGCGGGAGAAGAACCAGAAGCTCGCGGAGCGCGCGCTCGATCGCCTCGCTGACTTCGCTTCGACGGTGTCTGCCGGAACGGGGGGCGCCGCATGAACTGGAGCCAGGCGGTCGACGGCTTCGGGCGTCACCTCGGCATCGAGCGGGGGCTCTCGCCAAACACGCGCCGCGCGTACGAGTCCGACGTGCGCCAGCTGACGGTGCACACCGGTTCCGGGGTGCCGCCGGCGAAGGTCGATGCCGATCACGTGCGGGCCTGGCTCGCGAGTCTCCATCGCCGCCGGAGCCCGGCCACGATGGGGCGGAAGCTCGCGTCCGTCCGCTGCTTCTTCCGCTGGCTGGTCCGCGAGGGGGTCCGCAGCGACGACCCGACGGCGGGGCTGCCGATGCCGAAGCTCGAGAAGCGACTCCCGCGCCCGCTCTCGATCGACGACTGCGAGCAGCTGATCACGAAGGACGAGCGTGCCGTGAACCAGCCGGTCCCGGAAGGCGGCGATCGGGCGCGGCGCCAAGCGTGGATGAAGCTGCGGGACCGCGCGCTGGTCGAGCTGCTCTACGGAACCGGCATTCGCGTGGGGGAGCTCGTGGCCCTCGACGTGCGCGACCTCGAGCTCCGGGCCCGGGAGATCCGCGTCATGGGCAAGGGAGGCAAGGAACGGGTGGTGCCGATCCCGGAGCAGGCGCGCCTGGCGCTCTCCGCCTGGCTCGACGTCCGGCGCCATCCCGGCTCGATGAGCGAGCCGCTCTTCATCTCTTTGCGCGCCCGCCGCGAGGAGAAGCCGCGAAGGCTGGCCGCCCGCGAGGCGCGCAGGATCCTGCGCGAGCGCGGGCTCCGCGCGGATCTGGGCGAGCACGTCCATCCCCACCGCCTGCGCCACAGCTACGCGACCCATCTCCTCGACATGGGCGCGGATCTGCGGGAGATCCAGGAGCTGCTCGGCCACGCGAGTCTCTCGACGACCCAGAAATACACGGCCGTTTCGGTCGAGCACCTGCGCGACGTCTATGATCGGGCCCACCCGCGATCCCGGCGGGCGGGCGCGGCTGGCGTGCACGCGGACGCCCCGACGAAGCGAAGGACGAAGACGAAGAGATGAACGCGACGCAGAAGGCACGTTCGACGACCGTGGTCGCCGTCCTGCGAAACGGCAAGATCGCGCTCGCCGCGGACGGACAGGTGACCCTCGGTGAAACCGTGATGAAGCAGGGCGCGGACAAGGTCCGCCGGGTCGGGAAGGGCAGGGCGCTCGTGGGCTTCGCCGGCGGCGTGGCCGATGCCCTGACCCTCCTCGAGCGGCTCGAGGGCAAGTTCGAGACGCATCCGGGAAACGTGCGCCGGGCCGCCGTCGAGCTCGCGCGAGATTGGCGAACGGACCGGGTGCTCCGGAAGCTCGAGGCGATGATCCTGCTCGGGGATCCGGAGACGCTGCTCATGGTGTCCGGGAACGGGGACGTGATCGAGCCGGACGACGGGGTGGCGGCGATCGGGTCGGGGGGCTCCTATGCCCTCGCGGCGGCGCGCGCGTTGATGCGCCATACCGAGCTCGACGCCGAGGCGATCGCGCGGGCGTCCCTCGAGGTCGCCGCGGAGATCTGCATCTACACGAACGCGAACCTCTCGCTGGAGACGCTGCCGTGAGTGCTGCGGACGCCACCGTGAGCGAAGGACGGACGTTCACGCCGCGCGAGATCGTCTCGGAGCTCGACCGCTACGTGATCGGCCAGCGCGAGGCCAAGCGCGCCGTGGCGGTCGCGCTGCGGAATCGCTGGCGCCGGCGTCAGGTCCCCGAGGCCCTGCGCGACGAGATCGCCCCGAAGAACATCATCATGATCGGCGCGACTGGCGTCGGCAAGACGGAGATCGCCCGCCGACTCGCCAAGCTCGCGCAGGCCCCCTTCATCAAGGTCGAAGCCTCGAAGTTCACCGAGGTCGGCTACGTCGGGCGCGACGTCGAGTCGATCATCCGCGACCTGACGGAGCTCTCGATCCAGCTCGTCCAGGCCGAGGAGCAGCAGGCGGTGCGCGCGAAGGCCGAGGAACGCGCCGAAGAGCGACTGCTCGATGCGCTCCTGCCTCCGTCCCGGCCGGCGGCGGTCGGGACCGCCGGGTTCCACGTCGGTGCCGACGAAGCCGATCCGTCCGCTTCCGAGACGCGGGAGAAGCTCCGCAAGCTGCTGCGCCTCGGCGAGCTCGAAGAGCGGGAGGTCGAGCTCGAGCTCTCCGAGGAGAGCGGTGGGCCCTCCCTCTCGATCATGACGCCGCAGGGCGTCGAAGAGATGGGCGTCCAGTTCAAGGATCTGCTCTCGGGCATGATGCCGAAGCAGACGTCGCGACGGCGGCTCAAGATCGCTGATGCGCGCGAGGCGCTGATCGACGAGGAGGCGCGCGAGCTCGTCGACGCGGAGCGCGTGAAGGAGCTGGCGATTCGGCGCGTCGAGGAATCGGGGATCGTGTTCGTCGACGAGATCGACAAGGTCGCCGTCGGAAGCGGTGGGCGGCAGGGGCCCGACGTGTCGCGCGAGGGCGTGCAGCGGGATCTGCTTCCGATCGTCGAGGGCTCGACCGTCCAGACGAAGCACGGCCCGGTCGCCACCGATCACATCCTCTTCGTGGCGGCGGGGGCCTTCCACCTGGCGAAGCCGTCGGATCTGATCCCGGAGCTCCAGGGGCGTTTTCCGATCCGGGTCGAGCTCCAGAGCCTCGGCCGCGACGAGCTGGTGCGCATCCTGACCGAACCGGACAACTCGCTCGTCCGGCAGTACGCGGCGCTGCTCGCGACCGAGGGGATCGAGCTCGTCTTCGAGGAGGACGGGATCGCGGCGATCGCCGACGTCGCCGCGACGGTCAACGAGCGCTCGGCCGACATCGGGGCGCGAAGACTGCATACGGTGATGGAGCGCCTCCTCGAGGCGCTCTCCTTCGAAGCGCCGGATCTCGGGGCGCGGACGGTGACCGTCGACCGGGCGATGGTGGAGGAACGACTGGGCGACCTGCTGGACGACCAGGATCTTTCGCAGTTCATTCTGTGAGTCGCGAGGGACCGGCCCCGGTGCAGCCGCGCCGGTACGGTCGCGTCCGCGCGGATGGGGGGGCATATGGGTGACAGGCCGGATGGGGCGACGCGCGAATCGCGCAATCGCGTCCTGATCGTCGACGACGAAGTCTTCTTCCTCGAGGCGATCGACGAGATCCTGACCGAGGGCGGCTTCGACACGGCGCGCGCCGAAGACGGGGAGTCGGCGCTCGAGCTCGCAGCGGATCCGGCCATCGGGGTCGTCGTACTCGACGTGCGACTGCCCGACATGGACGGCATCCAGGTCCTGGCCTGCATCCGCGAGATGCGGCCGGAGCTCTCGGTGATCATGCTGTCGGCGTCGACGGACCAGGAAATCGTGCTCGAGGCGCTGCGTCTCGGAGCGGCCGATTACCTGGCGAAGCCGCTCCACGACGAAGAGCTCGTGCTCGCCGTCGGTCGCGCGCTCGAGGGATTCGAAGCGAACGCGGCCCGTCGTCGGCTGCGTCAGCGGATCGATCGCCTCGTCGAGGGAATGGAGCGGCTCTCGCAGATCGTGCGACTCGCGGCGCCCGAGGAGCGCGTCGACGTGCTGCGGCAGGGGATCGTGGATTCCGCGAGCGTCGTGCTGCAGGCAAGTCGCGCCTCCTTGATGCTGGCGGACGCCGATCGCGAATGGCTCTCGGTCGTGGCGAGCCGCGGCGTCGACGTCGACCCGACGACGATGTCGGCGCGCAAGGTCGGGGAGGGCGCGTCCGGGACGTGCTTCGCCGAGGGCTCGGTGCTCTGCGTGCCCGACGTCGAATCGGACACGCGCTTCTCCGGGCGCGGCGCCGGCAACTACGAGAAGCCGGACTTCGCCTGCGTGCCCCTCGTCTGCCTGGGCGTGCCGGTCGGCGTCCTGTGCCTCACCGAAGGCGAGGATGCGGACAGCCTCTCGCTCGAAGAGACGAACGTGCTGCGCCTGCTCGGCATGCAGATCTCCGAATTCCTCGCGGCGGATCCCGAGGTGGAACGGCTGCTCGCGAGTGCGCAGGTCGCGGAGGTGGAAGGGGTCGCACTCGATGGGATCGGGACCCTCGATCTGCTCGACACGGTCGACGGGGACGCCGAGATCGCGCAGGCGATCTGCGAGGCCGTCGCGGCCGAGGTCGAGCCGGAGCGTGTGCTCGGCGCGGCGCTCGGCGCCGTCGCGACCCGGTTGCGCGCGGCGCCCGTGGCCCTCCACCTGACGGATCCCGAGGGAACGGCGTTGGTCCTCGAGGCGCAGGTCGACGGCGGCCTGGCCGTCGACCGCGGGCGACTGCCGGTCGACCGGGGGCTGTCGGGGGCGGTCCTCCAGACGGGGCAGCTGGTCGCCGCGCCGGCGCCCGAGCAGGATCCACGATTCGACGCCGGGGTGGACACGGCGGAAGACGGGCTGGTGCGGCCCCTGCTCTGCGTGCCGCTCCGTCTGCGGGAGAAGGTCGTGGGCGTCGTTCGCGTCTTCCTCGAGGCAGGCGCGCCCGCCTCGCCCCGGACCGCGGAAGTGCTCGGCGCCGCCTTTTCGGCGGCCGTTCGCAACGTCCTTCTGTACCGTTCGCTGCTTCAGAGCATCGAGGAGGTCGCCGAAGCGCGGAAGAACGCCCGCGCCTGAGCGGCTCCACCCGGGCGCACGCGCGCGGACGCAGCCGGAACGGAATCATGAAGCAGCTGGTCGACAAAGCGAAGGTCCTGATGGAGGCGCTGCCCTACATGCAGCGTCTGATGGGCAAGACCATCGTGATCAAGTACGGCGGCCACGCGATGACGGACGAGGCGCTCCGGGCCTCTTTCGCCGCAGACGTCGTGCTGCTGAAGCACATCGGCGTCCGACCCGTGATCGTCCACGGCGGCGGCCCGCAGATCGCCGAGACCCTCGAGGCGATGGGCAGGCAGTCGACCTTCGTCGAAGGGCGACGGGTCACGGACGACGACACGATGACGGTCGTCGAGATGGTCCTCGGCGGAAAGATCAACCGCGAGATCGTGCAGCTGGTCCAGCAGGCGGGCGGCTCCGGGGTCGGCTTCACGGGCAGCGACGGCGGCCTCATGCGGGTGGAGAAGAAGCTGATCAACGGCCAGGACCTCGGCCGCGTCGGCGATCCGAAGCACGTCGACCCCTACGTGGTGATGGCGGCGATGGACGCGGGGATGGTGCCGGTCGTCGCGCCGATCGGGTTCGATTCCGCGGGGCTCTCCTACAACGTGAACGCGGACGAGGCGGCGGGCGCGATCGCGTCGGCACTGGGCGCGGAGAAGCTCATCCTGCTGACCGACGTCGACGGGGTGCTCGACGCGCAGGGAAGCCTGATCAGCGAGCTCACGACCGAGAAGTGTCGCGCGCTGATCGAGGACGGCACGATCAAGGGCGGGATGATCCCCAAGATGGAGTGCTGCATGTCGGCGCTCCGCGGGGGCGTCTCGCGTACGCACGTCGTCGACGGACGGGTCCAGCACGCGGTGCTGCTGGAGATCTTCAGCGACGACGCGGGCGTCGGGACCGTTCTGGTCTCCTGACGCCTCGGACCCCGAGCCGGCCCGCGAGTCCGATCGCGGCCGAAACGCGTCCTTCCCGGCGAGGGTGGGACAGGCGGGCGGACGTCACGACACGTGGCGCGGAACCGCGATTCGAGTGAGAACGACGATGCCGAAGGATTTTCTGAGCGTGGCGGACTTCTCCGCCGACGACCTGTGGTCGATGGCGGACAGAGCAGCGAGCCTGCGGGCCGCGCACCGCGAGGGCAAGCACGAGCGCACGCTCGAGGGGCGCACGCTCGCGATGTATTTCGAGAAGCCTTCGCTGCGCACGCACGTGACCTTCGAAGCCGGGATCGCGCAGCTCGGGGGGCACGGGATCCTGCTCAAGCCCGAGCAGATCGGGATCGGGTCGAGGGAGTCCGCTTCGGACGTCGCGAGAGCGCTCTCGCGATGGGTCGACGTGCTGATGGCCCGGACCTTCAGCCACGCCCTCGTCGAGGAGCTCGCCGCGGAAGCGACGATCCCCGTGATCAACGGGCTGACGGACCTCCTCCATCCCTGCCAGGCGATGGCGGATCTCGTGACGATCGCGCAGTACCGGAAGCCCCAGGACGCGGCGATCGCGTACGTGGGGGACGGGAACAACGTCGTCAACTCGCTGATCCTGCTCGCTTCCGTGCTGGGGTTGCGCCTCCACGTGGCCACGCCGCCGAGCCATCGTCCGACCGCGGAGATCCTCGAGCGGGCGAAGCCGCTCGCGCGCGAGAGCGGCGCCGAGATCGAGCTCGGCGAGGACCCGGCCGAAGCCGTCCGCGGTGTCGACTTCGTCTACACCGATACCTGGACCAGCATGGGGCAGGAGGCCGAGGCTGCGGAGCGTCGCGAGATCTTCCGCGACTACCAGGTGAACGATTCGCTCCTCGCCCATGCGAACGACGCGAGGGTCATGCACTGCCTGCCGGCCCACCGGGGGGAGGAGGTGACCGCCGAGGTCCTCGACGGGCCCCGAAGCATCGTCTTCGACCAGGCCGAGAACCGCCTCCACGCCCAGAACGCGATTCTCGAGCATCTGCTCGCCCGCTAGGGCGCCCTCGCGCCGGGACCGGCAGGCGCTGGCATGCTCGGGGCAGGAGTTCGCCCGCCCCTTCCCCTGGGGGTATTCGTCGTTCCGCAGGGAGGCCCCGAAAGTCCCGCCAAAACAAGCCCTTTGCTCATTGTTCCCCGCTCGTCGGCCGAAAAGAGTCCAGTGGAGGAGCGCCCACCCCGGGCCTTCGGACCACGGAGCAATGGAGTCGGGTCTTGGCACAGGTCCCGGAGCAGAACGATTGGGTCCTCGCACTCGCGCCCGGGTGCGATGCGGAGCAGCTCGTCCGGAGCGCCGCGGAGGGATACCTGTTCTCGCGGATCGACGGCCTCACGCCCTGGCGACTCCTGCGCGAGATCGGGGGCATCCCGGCGGAGCAGGTCGACGCGTGCCTCGAGCGGTGGCTCGACGACGGGGCCCTCGATGTCGTGGGTGGACGGGCCACGACCAGCGGCGCCTCCTCCGGCGCGAAAGCCGAAGCGGACGCCCCGTCCGTCGATGCGGCGGAGGCGCCGTCGAACGCATCCGTCGCGATCGACGAGGGGGCGCTCGACGACCGACTCGACATCGGCCTCGACGTTCAGCGCCGCATCCTCGAGTACGAGGCCTCACTCGGCCGCCCGTACCACGAGCTGCTCGGCGTCCAGCCGGGTGCTTCGCCGAAGGACGTGAAGAAGGCCTACTTCAAGCTCTCGAAGGAGTTCCATCCGGACCGCTATTTCCGCAAGGAGATCGGGCGCTACGGCGAACGCCTCGGCCGCATCTTCAAGAAGGTCCTCGAAGCGCACGAGATCCTCTCGGATCCCGAGCTCTGCCAGGTGGAGAACCAGCCCGCCGCCGCGCCGGTCGAGGCGGCTCCGCCCGTCGATGCGGCGACGGTCCCCGAATCGTCGCCGACGAAATCGGAAGAGAGCGCCGAGCGTACGAAGCCTGCGAAGCCTCGGCCGCTCACCAAGCTCGAGCGCCTGAAGCAGCGCATGCCCTTCAAGATCAACCACGCGGCCCTCAACGCGCGGCGCCAGCAGGCGGACGAGATCTTCCGTGCGGCGCAGGCCTCGCAGCAGGCGGGACGCCTCCAGGAAGCCGAAGCGAGCATCCGCATCGCGATCACCTTCGATCCGGCCCGCGCCGAGTTCAAGGAAGCGCTCGGCAGCCTGAAGATCGCCGCGGCGGGCGCCCGGGCCGCGAATCTGCTCGCGAAGCCGTCGGAGCGCATGAGCGACAGCGAGCTCTTCGAGGCTCTCCGGCTGATCGAAGACGTCCTGCCCTATCGCCCCCACGACCCCGAGCTCAACGAGCGGGCGGGCCGTATCTGTCTGCGCCTCGAGAAGTACGACGACGCCCGGGAGTACATCGAGACGCTCCTGATCCGGCAGCCGGAGTCCGCGCCGGCGCACACGATGCTCGGCAGGATCCACAAGGCACTGGGCGATCTCGACGCGGCGGTCCGCGCCTTCGAGACCGCGCTCAAGTTCGATGAAGACGATTTGGAGGCACGACGGTCGCTGGCCGCCGTGCGCATTGGAGCGCGCGATGCAGCGCGCGGAGGGAGCACCTCATGAGCCGTGTGATCGGAATCGATCTCGGAACGACGAACTCGTGCGTGTCGGTGGTCGAGAACGGCCAGTCGACCGTGATTCCGAACTCGGGCGGGTACAAGACGACCCCCTCGATGTTCGGCATCTCGCAGGACGGCAAGCGACTCGTCGGTCACCTGGCGAAGCGCCACGCGATCACGAACGCACGCAACACGATCTTCGCCGCGAAGCGGCTGATCGGACGTCGCTTCGACGATCCGGAAGTCCAGAAGTCGATCGACCTCTGCCCCTACGAGATCGTGCGCGGTCCGAACGACGATCCGCGGATCAAGATCGGCGGCAAGACGTTCACGTGCCCCGAGATCAGCGGGATCATCCTGCGCGAGATGAAGCGCGTCGCGGAGGAGTATCTGTCGGAGACGGTGCAGGAGGCGGTGATCACCGTCCCGGCCTACTTCAACGACACCCAGCGCCAGTGCACCAAGGACGCCGGCAAGATCGCCGGACTCGAGGTGCTCCGCATCATCAACGAGCCCACGGCCGCCGCGCTCTCCTACGGAATGAACCGCCAGGGCGACGAGAAGATCGCGGTCTACGACCTCGGTGGCGGGACCTTCGACATCTCGATCCTCGAGATGAGCGACGGCGTGATCGAGGTGCTCGCGACCTCGGGCAACACGTTCCTGGGCGGCGAGGACTTCGACCGGCGGATCGTCCAGCACCTCGTCGAGTGGTTCGAAGAGACCGAGGGCATGGACCTCCGTGGCGACACGATGGCGCTCCAGCGCCTGAAGGACGCGTCGGAGAAGGCCAAGTGCGATCTCTCGATGCGCGACGTCGTCGAGATCAACCTGCCCTTCATCGCGAGCGACGCCGAGGGCCCGCGGCATCTCAACTACGAGCTGACGCGCGAGAATCTCGAGAATCTCGTCCACGACGTGGTCGAGGGGACGCTCAAGAGCGTCGAGCAGTGCTGCGTCGATGCCGGCGTGCAGGCGCAGGACATCGACCAGGTCGTCCTCGTCGGCGGCCAGACCCGAATGCCCCTCGTTCAGAAGCGCGTCACCGAGTACTTCGGGAAGCGGCCGCACAAGGGCGTGAACCCCGACGAGGTCGTCGGTCTCGGTGCGGCAGTCCAGGCCGCGGCGCTACTCGACAGCGACAACGACATGCTGCTGCTCGACGTGACGCCGCTCTCGCTGGGGATCGGCACCTACGGTGGCCACTTCGCGCGGCTCATCGAGCGGAACACCACCGTTCCGGTCAGCAAGGGGCACATCTTCACGACCACGCGCGACGACCAGTCGGCGGTGAAGATCCGGGTGCTCCAGGGCGAGAGCGACATGGCGGCGGAGAACGATCTGCTCGGTGAGTTCGTGCTCTCGGGCATCCGGCCCGCGCCGAAGGGAGAGCCCGAGATCGAGGTCAGCTTCGACATCGACGCCAACGGCATCGTCTCCGTGTCCGCCCGGGATCTGTCCACCGGCAAGGAACAGTCGATCACCGTCAGCTCGACCGGCACGCTCAGCGACGCCGAGATCGACGAGATCATCGAAGAGCACGATCTCTACGAGGTCCAGCTCAAGGACTGAGCCGGTCCTTCGGAGATCCGCTTCCAACGCCTACGAGCCAGGGACGGCCGATGACGCAGAACAACGAAGACAGGGTGGCGAGCCTGCTCCAGCAGGGCCTCGAGAGCTACGGCACTGGCGACGTCGCCCGGGCCTTCCTGCTCTGGAACGAGGTGCTCGAGCTCGATCCGGGCAACGAGGAAGCCCTCGACTACATGCGCGATGCCGACCGGCGCTCGAAGCCACGAGGCGACGCGGGCGGCGGTGCCGTCGCGATCGTCGAGGACGCCCGTCGACTCGCGCACAGCGAGAACGAAGAGGCGGCGCTCGAGCTGCTGACGAGCATGCCTTCCGGCGGCGCGCTCGAGGCCGAGGCGATGGTCGAGCTGCTCCGCGCTCGGCTCTTCCGGCGCTACGGCAGCGAGCTCGGCGATCTGAGCCAGATTCCGCGGGTGGCCGGCGACGGGGGCGATCTCCAGGGGCGGAACCTGCCGCCCTCCGCGGGCTTCCTCCTCTCGATGGTCGACGGCATGACGCCGCTCAGCGATCTGATGAGCGTTTCGGGGATGGACCGCTTCGAGGCCCTCCGCTCGATCCACCGCATGCACGAAGCCGGCATCCTGGAGTGGGACTGACATGGGCGCCGAAGAAATCTCGCTGCTCGGCCATCTCGACGCACCGATCCTCGTGGGGGATCCGGAAGGCTGCGTGGTCTACGCGAATCCCTCGTTCCGTGAGCGTTTCTGCCAGATGTCCGGCGACCCGGTCGGGGAGCCGCTGGCGCTGGTCTTCGGCGGCGGGGCCCGGGAGGTCGTCCTGACGGCGACGGCCCAGGTGCTCCAGCGAGGGCAGCCCTCGCGGCTCCAGATCCGCGAAGGCGGTCACGCCTACACCGGATTGTGTTCTCCGATCGAGGCCGAGGACGATCGCGTGGGCGTGGTCATGGTCATGCTCGAGGAGCACTCGAACGAGGAGCACCTCACGAGTCTCGCGGACGAGCTCGGAGAGCCCCTCTCGGACGCGCTCCAGGCGATGAGCACGCTCAACGAGGAGCTCGACGGACGCCTCAACGCCCGGCAGCAGCAGCTCATGACCACGGGGCTCCACCAGATCGAGACGGCGCAGAAATGGCTGCGGGAGCTCGGCGTGGCGCTTCGGGGCGGCAAGACCCAGCAGGGTCGCTTCGACGTCGCGAGCTCGGTCCTGCGGGTGTCGGAGCGGATCTCCCAGGAGATCCCCTCGAGCGTGGACCTCGAGGTGCTCATGCCGCCCAACCTGCCGCGGGTCTCCGGAGCGACGGTCGTGTTCGAGCGCCTGCTCTCGCAGCTCGTGCGTCAGCGCGTCGACGAGTCCCGACCCGATCAGCCGATCACGATCCTGGCGCGGGCCCTGGGCGGGGACCGCCCGAGCGGGGTGATCGTCTCGGTCGTCGACGTGCCCGAGCCCGATCGTCGCGGCCCGACCGGCCATCCGCCGGAGGGCGTCCAGCAGGGGCTGGCGCAGATGGGCGGCGAAGCCGTCTGCGTCGAGGACGGCGGTCTCGGGCGGGTGACGTCGATGCGTCTGGCGGTCGCGAGCGCCTAGCGGCGCATCCGCGCTCCGGCACTATCCTCCCACGCGATGCAGACGTCGCGTTCGAAGCCGCTTCGCGTCCCGCTTCTCCGCGGACTCGGGTGGATCGTGTTCGGGGTCTGGGCGGCCGCCTGCGTCGGCGAGGACGAGGTCACGGCACCCGGCGAACCGCCGATCTGGCCGACCGGAGAGCTCGTGGCGGTCGCCGCGCCGACGCCCGATCGGGTCGTCGTGGTCGCCCGGGACGGGCGGATCCTGCGCAGCCTCGATCGGGGCGAGACCTGGTCGCGTGCGCGCACCCCGGTCGCGAAGACGCTCTCGGACCTGGTGATGGCCGACGCCGCGCGGGGCTGGGCCGTCGGGGCGGGTACGATCCTGTCGACGGATGACGGGGGGGCGCACTGGGAGCGGCAGCGGCTTCCTGGTCGCGCTTCCGACTGGGACCTCGTCGCTATCGCGGCGCTCGACGAGACGCGCGCGGTCGCGGTTGCCTCGGACGGGCGGTGGCTCACGACGACCGACGGCGGCGGCCATTGGCGTGGACCGCAGGAAGGGACTGCCGAGATCTCGGCCGCGCCGACCCGTCTCGTGGACGTCGCCTGTCGTCCTACGCCGCGGGCGCTCTGCTGGGCCGTCGGGAACCGGGTCGTCGCGATCGATCCCGAGCGGGAAGCTTCGCACGGGCGCGAGATCGGCGACGCCGCCGGGCTGCCGACCTTCCGATTCCGCTTTGGCGCCGTCGAGCTCGCGGAGGAGGACGTGCGCCGGCTTCGAACCGTTGCCGGAGGGCTGGCACGCCGCAAGGTCGATTGGCAGGTCGAAGCGTTCGTGACTCGGGAAGAACGCCGGCGCTACGCGGAGGACCAGGACCCGAGCGCGCTCTTCGACCGGATCGAGGCGCGCGCTGGCGAGATCGTCGGACATCTCGAGGCCGTGGGGATCGGGCGTGACCGGATCGCCGTCGTCGGCGGTCCGCCCTGGGGCTACGAGGAGCACCTCGACGACGACCCGGGCTTCCTCGATCGCTACTGGGCCGCGCGCCTGGCCCCGGCCCCCTCGGCGTCGGTCCGGGCGGCGGAGGAAGTCGACCTCCGGGCGGTGCTCGTGAGCGGGGCGGGTCTCGTGGCCGCGGACGGCGAAGGGCGCGTCTTCCACGGCGACGGGGAGGAAGCGCCCCTGGTTTTCGCCGAGCGGGTGGCCCCGCACGGCCTGCTGGCCCTGGCCGCCACGGGACCCCGGATCGTCGTGGTCGGCCGGCAGGGCGGGATCTTCGTCCTTCGAAGGGGGCGTCCGGGGGTCGAAGTCGCGCCGGCGAGCGTCGGACCGGGCGGGGCGCTCTTCGAGACGCTCCGGGCCGTCGTCTTCGCGCCGGAAAGTGACGTCGGCTGGGCCGTGGGGGATGCGGGGCGAATCGCCGTCACGGGTGACGGCGGCCACGGGTGGAGGCTCCTCGAGGCGCCGAAGGCGTCCCAGGCGCCGTCGCGCGACCGGGTTCGGGCGACTGGGCAGCCCGTTTCTCAAGCCGATCGGAATCTCTTCCGATAATTCGGTAATCCTTGGATTTCCGCGGGAAGTTGCCGGCCCGTTGCCGGCGCCGATGCGGTCCTTCGATGGGGAGGGTCCCCGCATGCCCGAGCTCGCATCCGATCCGCAGCCGCCGATCCCCGTCCTGCTGGTGGGGGAGGGCGCGGAATCGGTCGCTTCGACGCTCGTGGCCGGTCTCGGGGCCGGAGGGCAGGCTCACCGCTTCTCTTGTGCTCCGTTTCCGACGCCGGAATCGGCGGCCGACGCGTCGCGTGGGGCCCCTTACCTGGTCCTGGTCGGGCTCGGAGACGACGTCGACGCGATCCTCGAGCACCCGGTCTGGGCCGAGTGGCATCGTCCCGGGGCCGCGATGGCGCGGATCGCGATGTCCGATGACGTTGGCTCGGCGGATACGGGCGAGACGCCGCCGCCGGCCCGAGAAGGCGAGCTGGAGACCTATCGGCTCCCGAAGGCCCAGGCCGAGGCGCTCCCGATGGCCACGATCGTCGTGGCCCAGCTCCTCGAGGCGGAGCGTTCCCGGGCCGAGCTCCACGCCCAGCTCGCGACCGAGCGCGCCTGCGAGCCCCTCGCCCAGTGCCTCGAGCCGGGCAAGATCTACCCGATGGCGCTCGAGCTGCTGCTGGAGCGACTCGGTTGTCGACGGGGCATCGCGTTCTTCTCGCCGAGTCCGGCGCCGCAGGGGACCGGGGTCGCCGCACGCGGCTTCGACGATGAGACCCGCGACCGGCTCTCGCGCCTGCTGATCGAGGAGAAGAGCCTCGAGTCGACGATGGGGCGGGGCGACGTCGGGGTCGTGCCGTGGGGGCCGCTGAACCATGCCCTCGGTCAGGTCGGGCTCGAATCGCCCGGTGCGCTCCTCTCCGTTCCGCTCCGTGGCGACGACCAGGAGGCGGGCCACGCCTGGGTGCTCTCCGAGGGGCGCCGTTTCGACGAGCGCGATCTCGATACCGCCCGGACGATCGCTCGGCGGGCGAGTGCCGCCCTGGCGACCGCGGAGCGCTACCACCATGCCAAGGAGCGCGCCTTCATCGACGACGTGACGGGCGTCTACAACGCGCGCTACCTGCTCGCGACCGTCGACAACGAGCTCCAGCGGGCCGAGCGCTACGGCAACCCGCTCTCCGTCCTGTTCCTCGACCTCGACCGCTTCAAGCTCGTGAACGACCGGTACGGGCACCTGATCGGCTCCGACACGCTGCGAACGCTGGCCACGCTCCTTCGGGACTGCGTGCGTCAGGTGGATACGCTCGCGCGCTACGGCGGCGACGAATTCACGATCCTGCTGGTCGACACGCCCCACGACATCGCGCTCCGGGTCGCCGAGCGGATCCGCGCGGCGGTCGAGTCGCATCTCTTCGAAGCGGGCACCCAGGGCACGCTGCGGCTCACGATCTCGATCGGCGTGGCGACGTGTCCGAACCACGGCGAGACGCGCGAGCCGCTCCTCGATGCGGCGGACAAGGCGATGTACCGCGCCAAGAGCGAGGGGCGGAACAAGGTCGCCTCGGCGGACGAGCTCCCGGGCTGAGCCGCCCGGCGCCCAGCCCGCTCCCGGGCTCGGCAAGACGCGCCCCGCGCGTTTGACAGCGATCGGCCCTGTTGCTATCCAACCCGCCGATTTCGCGACGTTTTCCGGCCTCGGAGCCCCCCCTCCGGCCCCGTCCTCCAGCCCGCCCCCTGCCGTGCCCCGGTCGTCTCCCCAGGAGTCGCTCGGAGGCCGCTCGGACGCGATCTGCGGACGAGCCCGGCGCGGGCATCGCTTCCGGCAAGGCGTCCCCCACCACCCGATGATCCGCGCCTTCCGGCACCGGCCCCGCCTGGGTCCGCGGTCCGCTCGGGCGCGGGCCAGCCAACCGCCTCGACCAGAGACTCCGGGAGCCGAGATGAGCACGCAGAGCGTCGAGCTCGATGGAATGGGATCGCTCCGGCGCACGCACAAGTGCGGCGAGCTCGCGAGCGACGTGATCGAGGCGTCCGTCGGCGACGAAGTCGTCCTCTGCGGCTGGGTCAACGTCCGCCGGGACCACGGCGGCGTGATCTTCATCGACCTTCGGGACAAGACCGGGATCGTCCAGGTCGTCTTCCGCCCGGAATCGGCGCCGGAAGCCCACGAGCGCGCCCACCGCCTGCGCAACGAGTGGGTGCTGATGGTGCGCGGCGAGATCGAGGAGCGCTCCGAGGAGACGATCAACCCGAACATGCCGACCGGCACGATCGAGGTGAACGTCCGGGAGCTCCGCATCCTCAACGCGGCCACGGTGCCCCCCTTTCCGATCGACGAGCAGGTCGACGTCGACGAGCAGGTCCGGCTCAAGAACCGGCTGCACGACCTGCGCCGCCCTCCGCTCCAGCGGGCTCTCCAGGCGCGACACGATCTCTCCCAGGCCGTGCGGGCGTCCCTGAACGAACAGGATTTCATGGAGATCGAGACGCCGATGCTCGCCCGCGCGACGCCGGAAGGCGCTCGCGACTTCCTGGTCCCGTCGCGTCTCCAGCCCGGCGACTTCTACGCGTTGCCCCAGTCGCCGCAGATCATGAAGCAGCTCTTCATGATCGGCGGCTGTGATCGCTACTACCAGATCGCCCGCTGCTTCCGGGACGAGGACCAGCGCGCGGACCGCCAGCTCGAGTTCACCCAGGTCGATCTCGAGCTCTCGTTCGTCGGCGTCGAGGAGATCCTCGCGGTCCTCGAGAAGACGACCGTCGACGGTTCGCGCGCCTGTGGCGTGGAGCTCGAAGCCCCGTTCAAGCGGATCACCTATCAGGAGGCGATGGACCGCTACGGATCCGATCGGCCGGACACGCGGATCCTGCTCGAGCTCGTCGACCTGACCGACGTCTTCGCGACCAGCGAGTTCAAGGCCTTCAAGGGCGTCGTGGAGGACGGCGGCATCGTCAAGGCACTGCCGATCGCCGACGCCAAGGAGCTCACCCGCGGCGAGATCGATCGCCTCGAGAAGATGGTGCGCAAGGAGCTCGGCGCGAAGGGCCTCGGCTGGATCCGGGTCGAGGACGACGGCGAGTGGAAGTCGCCGATCACGAAGTTCCTCGGCGAGCCGGAGCTCGCGGCGATCCAGGAGCGCTGCGCCGCCGCCCCGGGCATGGTGATCTTCTTCCAGGCGGACGCGAAGGACCGCGCGAACACCATCCTGTCCCGACTCCGCGAGGATCTCGGGGTTCGGCTCGGGCGCATCGACGGCCGGGACTGGGATCCGTTGCTCGTGGTCGACTTCCCGCTGCTCGAGCCCGACGAGAACGGAAAGCTCGGCTACGTCCACCAGCCCTTCGTGGCGCCGGTCGAGGAGGACATCCCGCTCCTCGACACGGAGCCCGAGAAGGTCCGGGGTACCCACTACGACGTGGTGCTGAACGGAACCGAGCTCGGCTCCGGCTCCCTGCGCAACCACCGCGCGGACATCCAGCGCCAGATCCTCGAGATCATGGGCTACGGCGAAGACGAGATGGAGAAGAGCTTCGGCTTCATGCTCGAGGCGCTCGAGACCGGAGCCCCCCCGCACGGCGGCTTCGCCTTTGGTTTCGACCGCTGGGTGATGAAGCTGATCGGCGCGGACAACCTCCGCGACGTGATCGCCTTTCCCAAGACCCAGCGCGGCCAGGACCTCCTGATGGAGGCGCCGTCGGGCGTCGACGCGGATCAGCTCGACGAGCTGTCGCTGCGGGTTAGGTTGCAGGCGAAGAAGGACTGACGCGGCCCCGACGAGGCGAGCCGCACAGCGCGTTTTCCCAAACGAGACGGTCGGGGCGTTCTCCTCGGCCACCCAACAGAAAGAAACCTGGAGAGGGGACGAATGGCGAAGCCGAAGATCGCATTGATCGGGGGTGGCAACATCGGTGGTGTGCTCGCGGAGCAGGCCGCCTACCGCGAGCTCGGAGACGTGATGATCTTCGACGTCGTCGAGGGCATGCCGCAGGGCAAGGCGCTCGACATGGCCGAGGGCGCACCGCTCGTCGGCAGCGACGCGAAGATCGAGGGCTGCAACGACTACGCCGGGATCGCCGGCGCCGACGTCGTGATCATCACCGCCGGCCTGGCGCGCAAGCCCGGCATGAGCCGCGACGACCTGCTCAAGACCAACCTGTCGATCATGAAGCAGGTCGCCGAGGGTGTCCGCGACAACGCGCCGGACGCCTTCGTGATCGTGATCTCGAATCCCCTCGATGCCATGGTCTACACGTTCAAGGAGGTCTCCGGCTTCCCGAAGAACCGGGTGATCGGCATGGCCGGTGTCCTCGACTCGACCCGCTTCCGCAGCTTCATCGCCTGGGAACTCGGCGTGTCCGTGAAGGACGTGACGGCGCTGGTCCTCGGCGGCCACGGCGACACGATGGTCCCGCTGGTCCGCTACACGACGGTCGCGGGCATTCCCGTCGAGAAGCTGATCTCGAAGGAGAAGATCGACGCGATGGTCGAGCGCACGAAGGGCGCCGGTGGCGAGGTCGTCGGCCTCCTGAAGACCGGCTCCGCCTTCGTCTCGCCCGCACTGTCGGCGATCGAGATGGCCGAGTCCTACCTGCGCGACAAGAAGCGCGTCCTCGCCTGCGCGTGCCTCTGCGAGGGCGAGTACGGCGTGAACGGTCTCTACGTCGGCGTCCCCTGCGTCATCGGCGCTGATGGCCTGGAGCGCATCATCGAGCTCGACCTCAACGACGAAGAGCAGAAGGCGTTCGACGAATCGGTCGCTCACGTCCAGAAGCTCGTCGACGAGATCGAAATTTAGGAGCGGGTCCGGGCGCGGATAGCACGCCGCCTTCGAGAGCTTCTCCCTCCGCCATCCTCGACGACCGGGAGGTCCAGCGGTGGCTCCGGTCCGAGGCTCTCGAATTCGACGCACTCTCCACGCCCTCGGCCGTATCAGAGCTTTTTCGAGCCGCGGTGGATCCTGAACGCGAACCGCGGAGTTAGGAAGAATAGATATGAACGTTCATGAGTATCAGGCGAAGGAGCTCTTTCGGGAGTTCGGCGTGGCGGTGCCGGAAGGCGAGCTGGCCACGACGCCGGAAGAGGCGGAACGCGCCGCGAAGAACCTCGGGACGCCCGTGGTCGTCGTGAAGGCGCAGGTGCACGCGGGCGGCCGCGGCAAGGCCGGTGGCGTCAAGGTCGTGAAGAGCCCCGCCGAGGCGAAGACGGCCGCGAGCGAGATCCTCGGGATGACGCTCCACACGCCGCAGACCCCGCCGGAGGGCAAGCTGGTCCGCAAGGTCTACGTCGAGGCCGGCAGCAACATCAAGGACGAGCTCTACCTGGCGATCCTCTTCGATCGCGCCGCGGAAAAGTTCGCGATCGTCGCCTCGACCGAGGGCGGCATGGAGATCGAGGAGGTCGCGGAGCGAACCCCCGAGAAGATCCTGACCGTGCTGGTCGATCCGAACGTCGGTCTTCGCGACTACCAGACCCGTGCGCTCGGTTTCCAGCTGGGCTTCGACAAGCCGCTGGTCGACAAGCTCGTGCCCTTCGTCCGTGGGCTCTTCGATCTCTTCATGGAGAAGGACTGCTCGCAGGTCGAGATCAATCCGCTGATCGTGACGGAAGAGGGCGACCTCTTCGCGATCGACGGCAAGGTCAACTTCGACTCGAACGCGCTCTACCGGCACCCCGAAATCGCGGCGCTCCGCGATCCCGAGGAAGAGGATCCGCGCGAGCGGGCGGCGGCGGAGATCGACCTCGCGTACGTCGGCCTCGACGGCTCGATCGGCTGCATGGTGAACGGTGCGGGCCTCGCGATGGCGACGCTCGACATGATCCACCACTGCGGCGGGACCCCGGCGAACTTCCTGGACGCCGGCGGCGGTGCCGACAAGGAGAAGGTGAAGGAAGCCTTCAAGCTGATCCTCCGCGACGAGAACGTGAAGGCGATCCTCGTGAACATCTTCGGCGGCATCGTCCGCTGCGACCTGATCGCCGAAGGCGTCGTGGCCGCGGCCGACGAGCTCGGCGTCGAGGTCCCGCTGGTCGTGCGACTGCAGGGCACGATGGCGACGGAAGGGCGCGAGATCCTCGCCCAGTCGAACCTCAACATCACGCCGGCCGAGACGCTCAAGGAAGCGGGCGAGCTCGCCGTCGCCGCCGTGAAGGGAGCCTGAGAAGATGGCGATCCTCTGCGACAAGAACACCAAGCTCATCATCCAGGGCATGGGCAACATGGGCACGTTCCATGCCGGCCTCTCCCGCGAGTACCACACGCAGGTCGTCGGCGGCGTGCATCCCGGCAAGGGCGGCACCGAGAAGGACGGGATCCCGATCTTCGACACCGTCGCCGAAGCGAAGGCCGCCACCGGTGCCACCGCGAGCTGCATCTTCGTGCCGCCGCCCGGCGCCGCGGACGCGATCCTCGAGGCCGCCGAGAACGAGCTCGATCTCGCCGTGTGCATCACGGAAGGCATCCCGGTCATCGACATGGCCCGCGCCAAGGCAGCCCTCCGCGGTAGCAAGACCCGGCTCCTCGGGCCGAACTGCCCCGGCGTCGTGACGCCCGAGCAGTGCCGGATCGGCATCATGCCCGCCGCGATCACGCGCCCCGGCCCGGTCGGCGTCGTGTCCCGCTCGGGCACGCTGACCTACGAGGCGGTCGACCAGCTCTCGCGGCTGGGGATCGGTCAGTCGACCTGCGTCGGCATCGGCGGCGACCCGGTCATCGGCACGAACTTCATCGACGCCCTCACGCTCTTCCAGGCGGACCCGGAGACCAAGGCGGTCGTCATGATCGGCGAGATCGGCGGCTCGGCGGAGGAAGAAGCCGCCGAGTTCGTGAAGTCGAACATGGACAAGCCGGTCGCCGCGTTCATCGCGGGCCAGAACGCTCCGCCCGGCAAGCGCATGGGCCACGCGGGCGCGATCATCGCCGGCGGCAAGGGCAAGGCCAGCGACAAGATGGCCGCGCTCGAGGCGAATGGCGTTGCCGTGTCGCCGTCTCCCGCGGAGATCGGCGAGACCCTCGCCCAGCACGCGCCGGGACTCACCGGCTAGACCGGACGCCCCGCGTCGCGCGACGCTCCCATGAAACGCCCGGCTCGATCCGATCGAGTCGGGCGTTTTCGCTTCGAGCGGGGGGCGGGCGGCGTCGCGCGCGCTCAGTCGAGGGCGTGGAGTCGGTCGAGCCCGACGTGCCCGAAGGCCGCGAAGGCGATCAACGCGGCGCCGTACGCGCCGACGACGAGGGGGAGGCCGACGAGGTCGCCCAGGACGCCGCCGAACTGCGCGCCGAAGGCCATCGAAAGGATGATCGCCATCAGCTGGAGCGACGTCACGCGTCCGCGATAGGCGTCGGGAACGTGGCTCTGGATCGCCATCGTGACCGAGATGTTCACGAGGACGTGGGCTACGCCGGTGATGGCGAAGCCGACGAGGGCGACCGGAAAATCCGAGGTCGCGGCGACGACGAAGAGCCCGCCCCCGTAGAGGACGAGTCCGCTACGGACGAGGATCGAGCCCCGGAAGACCTCGCCGAGAAAGGCGAGGGCGACGCTCGTGACGACGGCGAAGACCCCGATCGAGGCGACGAGCATCCCGAGCCCCGCGTCGTCGACGCCGAAGACCCGCTCGGTGAGCCCCTTGCCGAGCTGCTGGACGCTCATGCCGAAGGCGGAGCTGATCGCGATCGTGATCAGGGACATCCGCAGGGCGGGAATGTCCCAGGTGACGCGGGCAGCGGAGAGGATCTCGCCGAAGACGTGGGTCGTCTCGGCGCGCTGGACCGAGCGGGGCCGGATCGCCAGGAGCGTGAGGACGAGGGGCAGGTGGGCGAGGGCGTTCAGCAGGAACGCCATCGGCGCGCCCCAGGTGGCGAGGACCCAGCCGGCAACGGCGGGACCGATCGCACGGGACGCGTTGAACTGGATCGCGTTCAGCCGGTAGGCCGGGCGGACGGCGCGGATGGGCACGATGTCCGCGACGAGCGCCTGATAGGCCGAGAGGCTGATGGAGGAGGCGAGCCCGTTGGCGGTGGTCAAGGCCAGCAGCCAGGGGATCGTGAGGTCGGGGCGGAGGCTCGACCGGTAGAGGGCGAAGGCGAGTCCGATCTGCAAGACCAGCGCAGCGAGCTGGACGAAGCGTTTCGAGTACCGATCGGCCCAGACGCCGCCGAGCGGTGAGCCGACGAACGCGGGGAGGTTGGCGGCGGCCGCCGCCGTGCCGACGAGGGTCACCGATTCGCTCAGGTTCCAGACGAGCACGGGAACCGAGAGCGAGAGCATCCAGTTGGCGGAGGACGAGATGGCTCCCGTGGTCCAGCACGCCAGGAACGAGCGTGTGCGGAACGGCGTGAGCGGGCCGACGGGATGAGGGTCGGGTGCGCTCGCGGCTAGACCTGCCAGGTGTCGCCCGAGTGGAGCAGCGCCTTGAGGTCGCCCTTGCCCCGCTCTTCGATCGCGTCGTCGACCTGACGCTGGAGCATGTCCTCGTAGGTCGGCTTCTCGACGGCGCGGAGCACGCCGACCGGGAGCGGAAAGTCCGGGCGCTGGAGCGTCGCGAGCACGCCCGCGTAGGACGCGGCCGGGGCCTGCTCGTCGTGCACGACCACGCCCCTGGCGACCGGATCGTCGTCGTCCGCGAGGTCGATCACGCTCGGGATGCCGCTGTTGAAGACGATGCCCTTCTTCTCGCCGGGCGGGCCGAAGACGAGGGGCTCGCCGTGCTCGAGGACCAGCGCCGACTGGGCGCGGGTCTTCCGGTCCTGGAGCTCGTCCCAGATGCCGTCGTTGAAGACCGGGCAGTTCTGCAGGATCTCGACGAAGGCGGTGCCCTCGTGCTCGTGGGCCCGCTTCAACACCTGCTGCATGTGCTTCGCGTCGACGTCGATCGTCCGCGCGACGAAGGTCGCGCCACAGCCGAGGGCGAAGCTGATCGGGTCGATCGGGTGGTCGATCGCGCCCTGGGGCGTCGACTTGGTCTTGGTCCCGACGTCGGAGGTCGGGGAGTACTGGCCCTTCGTCAGACCGTAGATCTTGTTGTTGAAGAGCAGGACCTGCGTGTTCACGTTCCGGCGAATGGTGTGGAGCAGGTGGTTGCCGCCGATCGAGAGCCCGTCGCCATCGCCGGTCACGATCCAGACGGACAGCTCGGGATTGCTGATCTTGATGCCCGTCGCGAAGGCAGGCGCCCGTCCGTGGATCGTGTGGAAGCCGTAGGTGTTCATGTAGTACGGGAAGCGGCTGGAGCAGCCGATCCCCGAGACGAACACCACGTTCTCACGCGGGACCCCGAGCTCGGGCATCACGCGCTGGACGTTGGCGAGAATGGAGTAGTCGCCGCATCCCGGACACCAGCGGACGTCCTGGTCCGAAACGAAATCCTTGCGGGAAACCTTGACCGCGGCATCGGCTGCCATATCGAAATCTCCTGACGCCCGAAGCGTCTCTCGGTCGGTCTGCGCCGTGAAGGCACGGAAAAGCGCGGGAGCGCGACCTGGAAGGCGCGCGCTCAGCGGTTGTGCAGTTCGGTGATCGCTTCCATGAGCTCGGAGATCTTGAAGGGCTGGCCTTCGATCTTGTTGAGCATCTGGATGTCGACCAGGTACTTGCTGCGGAGCAGCATCGCGAGGTGGCCGTCGGAGAGCTCCGGCAGCAGCACCTTCTCGAAGCGGCCGAGCACCTCGCCGAGGTTGCTCGGGAAGGGGTTCAGGTGGCGCAGGTGGATCTGCGACACCGACATGCCCTGCTCCCGGGCGTTCTCGCACGCCGCGGTGATCGATCCCTTGGTTCCGCCCCAGCCGACGACCAGCAGCTCTCCGCTGTCCGGTCCTTCGACCTCGATCGGCGGGAGATCGTTGGCGATCCCCTCGATCTTGTCCTTGCGGAGCTGGATCATCCGGCCGTGGTTGTCGGCCTCGTAGCTGACGTTGCCCGAGCCGTCGGCCTTCGTCAGGCCGCCGATGCGGTGCTCGAGGCCCGGCGTTCCCGGGATGGCCCAGGGGCGCGCGCCGGTCTCCGGATCCCGCGCGTAGGGCAGGAATTCGCCGATGTCGATCGGGTTGGCGAACTCGATCTGCGTCCGCTCGAGGGCGTCGACGTCCGGGATGAGCCACGGCTCCGCGGAGTTCGCGATGTACCCGTCCGACAGCACGACGACCGGGGTCATGTACTTGACCGCGATCCGGAAGGCCTCGAGGGCGGTATGGAAGCAATCGCCCGGCGTCGAGGCCGCGATGATCGGCAGCGGGCTCTGGGAGTGGCGGCCGAAGAGCGCGGCGAGGAGATCGCCCTGCTCGGTCTTGGTCGGCGAGCCCGTCGAAGGACCGGCCCGCTGGACGTTGATCGCGACCAGGGGCAGCTCGGTCATGACCGCGAGGCCGAGGGCCTCCTGCTTGAGGATGAAGCCGGGGCCGCTCGAGACGGTCACGGCGAGATTGCCCGTGAAGGCAGCGCCGATCGTCGAGGAGACGGCCGCGATCTCGTCCTCGGCCTGGAAGGTCTTCACGCCGAAGTGGCGGAAGCGCGCGACCTCGTGGAGCACGTCGCTGGCGGGGGTGATCGGATACGCGCCGAGGAAGACCTCGCGATCCATCTGCACGCCGGCGGCCACGAGGCCCCAGGCCAGCGCCTGATTGCCCGTGATGTTGCGATACGTCCCGCTCTCGATCTTCGCCGAGGGGACGACGAACGACGTCGGGAAGAGCTCCGTGGTCTCGCCGAAGGCGTAGCCCGCGCGCAACGTGCGGACGTTGCCCTCGAGGACGTCGCCCTTGAACTTGCCGCCGAGCCAGCGCTCGGTCGCGTCCATCGGCCGGCCGTAGAGCCAGCAGAGCACGCCGAGGGCGAAGAAGTTCTTGCAGCGATCGATCTCCCGCGAGGAGAGATCGAGCCCCTGCAGTGCTTCGCGGTTCAGCGTGGTGAACGGGATCTCGACGAGGTTGAAGCGCTCGCGGAGGTCGGGAAGCGGATCGCCGTCGTAGCCTGCGCGGGTCAACGCCTTCTCGTTGAACGAGTCGATGTTGATGATCACGGTTCCGCCCGGCCGGACGTCCTCGACGTTGGCGCGGAGCGCTGCCGGGTTGAACGCGATCAGGACGTCCGGGCGGTCCGCCGGCGTGTGGATGTCGCGGCTCGAGAAGTGGATCTGGAAGCCCGACACGCCGGCCATGGTTCCGGCGGGCGCGCGGATCTCGGCGGGGAAGTCCGGGAACGTCGAAAGGTCGTTTCCGGCGAGGGCCGTCTCGTCGGTGAACTTCGTTCCGGTCAGCTGCATGCCGTCGCCGGAATCCCCGGCGAATCGGATCGCGACGCTCTCGATCTGTTCAGAGTTCTTGTGGGACGTGGAGTCGGTTGCAGTCACGCTGGGCAGTCTCGCCGTCTCCGGGTCGTCTCGGACCGGAGGCGTGGGCTGGGGAGCGGGGCGATGCGGGAGCCGCGCTCGTCGGTGGATCGTCGTGCAGCCCGCCGGCGGCACACATCGTGGGATTTTCTCTCCGAGAAGCGGGGCGAATGCCTTACTCGCGCCGGCGGTCTCGAGTCGAATGTGGAGGTTCGCGCACAGGAAGACCATTCCAACGGGAATGTCCGTCCCGCGGATGGCGACGCTGCTGCGCCCGTGAGGACACGGCCTGTGGGGAGTGTATCCCGCTGAACCGTGCGCGAAAGGTCCCAGTTCAAGGCTCAGCCACCTTTGAGCGATCGGAAAACGGCTTTTGGGACCGAGGGGTTCCGGGGCTTCGCTGCCACCCCGTGACCCTCAAGAATCCCGCCGTCGGGCCGATGCAGAAGGCATGTTCCGACGTCTTTCCGAGCCGCTGCCTCTCAGCGAGGCAAGCCTGCTGGCGTTGCGTCCGGCGCTCAACGCACCGGTCCTCAACGTCGGCTTCCTGCCCGTGGGCCCGGCCCGGGCCGCGATCGTCGCGTTCGGTGAGGAATGGGGCGGAATCGGGCTCGCTTTCGGGATCCGCTCGAACGAGTCGGGCCAGGTCGCGGTGTTCCGGAACCAGGAGTCGATCGAGCCGGATGTGCCCGTCGCCACCGCGCTCGAGCCGATCCTGGCCGAAGCGGAGCGGATGGGATTCCTCTTCGACGAGGACATGGTCGCCGGCGTGGACGACGGGACGGGACGGTTCCAGGCGATGGCGCTCTGGGGGCGTCTGATGGGCGAGCTCGAGCTGCCGCCCGCCCCGCGCGTGGTCCCCGCCGAGCCGGCTGCACGCGAGTCGGTCCGTCTCTCGGAGGAGCGGCCCTCTGCGAATCCGCTGCCGCCCGCCCGGCCGACCACGCCCTCGTCTCCGCCGCCGAACGCTCCGCAGCCGAGCCTGTCGACCGCTGCGGCCGAGTCGGCGGAGCCGTCTGAGGCCCCGGCGGCCGCCGAGGAGCTGGTGCTCGAAGAGCGACTTCCCGAGCTCGATCTGGGCATCGAGGGGGTCGTCGTCGCGGGCACGGACGCGCGGGCCGCGACAGCGCCTTCGCCGGACGTCTCCCGGCAGACCGAGCCCGTGGTCCCGTCCGATGCCCCGCCCGTCGTCCTGCCGGAGCAGGCTGCGACCGCTTCGGGCGATGGGGAGTCCACGCCGGTGGCGCCGCCGCAGCAGAAGCTGTCGAAGTTCCGCCACGCCGACGCGGCCATGGATGAAGAGAACGAATCGACGAACGGGGGCAATCAGCTCGGCCGGATCCCGCTCGTGCGGGTTCGTCGCGAACGCGACGGTTCGAAGAAGCCGTCGACCCTGGCTCGTCTGCTCGCGAGCTTCTGAGCCTGCCGGAGCGCGGTCGGACCGCGCCCGGGAGAGAGGAATGGATCATGCAGGACCGAACTCCTTCGATGTCGTGGGTCGCGCGCCGTGCGGCGCTGCTGGTACTGGGCTGCCTCGCGGTCGCGGTGACGACCGGCTGCGTCACGACGACGCCCGACGCCACCCCGGATCCCTTCGAGGTGACGGAAGCCGAGGCGAAGCGCGATCTCGGCGTGGACTATCTCTCGACGTTCCGGACCGGGATGGCGATCCGGGAGCTCACCCACTCCCTCGAGCTCGATGACGGCGATCCGAAGACCCATCTGTGGCTGGGCGAGGCCTTCCGACGGAAGGGCCAGACGGAGATCGCGGAGAACTACCTGCGCGACGCGATCAAGCTGTCGACGCGCCGCGAGGACGACGAGACCAAGCAGCAGGCGCAGCTGAATCTCTCCGCGCTGCTCTCGCAGCTCGGCCGCTACGAGGAGTCGCTGGAGTTCTGCGAGGCCCTCGCGGCCGATCCGACGATCTCGACGCCCTGGCGCCCGCTCTCGAATTGCGGCTGGGCGCTGATGAAGCTCGGGCGCCTCGACGAGGCGCGCGCCCGGTTCGACGAGGCGCTCACGTTCTTTCCGCGCTTCGGTCCGGCCCTGCTGAACCTGGGCATCCTCGAAGCGAAGCAGGGCCACGCCGTGAAGGCGATCCGGTCGCTCCAGAAGGCCCTGGACTCGGGACGGCTCTCGGCGTCGGGACACGCCGAGGCGAACTATCGGCTGGGCGAGCTCTTCGTGGGGCTCGGTCGGCGGGACCGCGCCGTCGATCACTTCAAGGCGGCGGCGAAGATCGCCCCGGACGACGACTGGGGCTCGCAGTCGCAGGCCTATCTCGATCTCCTTCGCTGACCAGCGACTCCCGACGTGCGCCCGCTGCTACGCTCGCGCGTGGTAGGCGGGGCATGATCGATCAAGAGACGCAGCAGACGGGACGAGTCGCAGCGCGAGGGGGACCTCCGCCGCGCCACGACGCCGTGGTCCGCGAGGCGCAGGAGCCCGAGGGACCTTCCGTCGCCGTGGCAGGGACCTTCGAGGACGTGCCGATCAGCGAGTACCTCCGTCGCCAGCGCATCCTGCGCGACGTGAGCCTCGACGAGCTGGCCTCGATGACGCGCATTCCGCTGCGTTCCCTCGAGCGACTCGAACGCGGGGAGTTCGACGGCGAGTCCGACGGCTTCGTGCGGGGCTTCGTTCGGACCGTGGCCATCGCGCTCGGGCTCGACGTCGACGATGCGGTCGCGCGCATGCTCCAGGAGCCCGCCGTCGGCGTCTGGGAGCGGCACGCGAGCGGGCGGCGCGCGAAGCAGGCCGTCGCGATCGGCGCGCTCGCTGCGTTCCTGATCGTCTCGCTGCTCGTATTGCAGGCGGGTTGGCGAATGCTGGTCGGGGCGAGCGCGGACGATCCCTCCCGTGCCGTGGTCGTCTGGCGCGATCCGGTCCGGTCGCTGGCGGAGGCGGTCGGGGCGGAAGTGGATCCGGCCGGAGAGATCGACCCTTCGCGCGGTTCGCGGGTCGACCCGCCGCCGTCCGCCGGTCGCTGAGGGGGCCATGCCGGCGATCCGGTGCGAGGCGATCCTGTTGCGCGCCGTGGACTACGGCGAGAGCGATCGGATCGTCCATCTCCTGACCGAGTCCGGGGGGCGCCTCACAGCGATCGCGAAGGCGGCCCGCCGCAGCCATCGGCGGTTTCCCGGGACCCTCGACGTCTTCAACCACCTACGGATCGAAGGGCGACAGAAGCCGCGCGCGTCGATGGCGTTCCTCGAGAAGGCGACGCTCGTCGACCCGTATCTCGGCCTCCGGCGGGAGCCCGCACGCTATGCCCTCGCGAGCTTCCTCGTCGAGATGCTCGACCGGCTCGCGCCCGAGGGGCTGGTCGGAGAGGATGCGGAGCGTCTCTTCGAGTACGCGGTCGGGAGTCTGCGTCTGGTGGAGCGGGTGGCGCCCTCGCCGTCGCTGCGCGTCCTGCTGGAGCTGCGCGGACTCGACGCCCTGGGGCTTCGGCCGGAGCTCGGCCGCTGCGTGCGCTGCGGCCGGGTCGCCGGCGACGAGATCGCCCACGACCACCGTGTCCACTTTCACGTGGCGGACGGGGGCATCGTCTGCACCGCCTGCAGCCTGCGTCTCGACGGCCTGGTTCCCGTCGAGCTCGGGACGCTTCGGAGCCTCGCTGCGGGACTCGCTTCGCCGGTCGAGCAGGTGGACCGCATCACGCTGTCGCCGCGCATGCTCGCGCAGGCCGCGCGGCTGGTCTTCCGCTTCCAGCGATTCCACGTCGGCGTGGAGCTGCGAAGCGAACGCTTCCTGGACGAGGTCCTCCCCGTCGCTCCGAGTGGCGTGCCGGCGGTGGCGTCCTGACCCGGCGCGTCGCGCGATGCCTTCACGACCGGCGCGGGGGGCGAAGGCGTCCCGTTCAGGCGGCGCCGGCGGCCACGTAGAGGAAGTAGAGGCCGACCGTGCCGAAGACGGCGGCGATTGCGCCGCCGACCGCGACCACCGAGCCGAGCGACGCGTCGCCGAGCGCGGGCTGGATCGCGCGGACGCAGCGGTAGGCCGTCGCGAGCGCGAGCCCGGCGAGGAGCAGCGCGCCCAGCAGGGTCAGCTCCCCCGTCTGTGCGTCCTGGAAATAAGCCCACAGGGCGCCGGTGTGGTCGCCGAGCTGCTGGAAGAACTCCATGGGTGGCGTCGCCTCTCTGCCTGTCCGCGCTTCGGCGGCTCCGCCGCGCGAGGGCGCCTAGGCTACCCGAGCGCGCCTTCCGGCGCAGCGCAGCACTCAGGCAGCTTCTCCACACGGTGTTTCATTCCGGGAATCGCCCATTCGGCGCCGCGCGGCAGGCCGGCAGCAGTTCGCGGCCGGGCCGAACGAGCTTCTCGACCGTCCCCCCGGAATAGGGGATACTCCGGTGCCCCGGTTGCCGGGGGCCCCGATCGAGCCCGTTCGGGAACCCACTCGAGACCGGCCGTGCCCGGGCGGTGCACGCCCATCCAGGACAGACGCCTTAAGCGTCGCTTCCTGCAGCCTCGACAACCCCAGGACAGACACTTTCAGCGTCGCTTCCTGCAGCCTCGACAACCCCAGGACAGACACTTTCAGCGTCGCTTCCTGCAGCCTCGACAACCCCAGG
>Ga0180436_10000106_pt1 | contig 85081 bp, 65 predicted proteins | sample SS_ome_2_FD_132434 | JGI IMG/M metagenome (GOLD analysis project Ga0180436, IMG submission 132434) | Hypersaline lake sediment archaeal communities from the Salton Sea, California, USA - SS_3_S_2 metaG | ecosystem: Environmental > Aquatic > Non-marine Saline and Alkaline > Hypersaline >...
CATGTGGGATGCGATCGACAAGGAAGTGGCCGAGATGTCACAGAAGGCGGTTGACCAGTTCCAGATTAAGTCTAAAGAGCACATTCTGGGCTCCGTTTACACCTACGACTTCGACAAGGCCAAAGAGACCTGGAAGAAGTACCGTGATGCGTGCAAGATCGATCGCACGGCCAAGTTCGAGGAGTATCACAAGAAGGGCTATTACACCACGCCCGACCTTCCCGAAAACGCTGGTCCGATGACCATGCGGTTTGCGATCAATCGCACCCTGTTCGATCTTTTCCAGCTTACCGAAGATGTTCTCATGTTCGGTGAGGATGTGGCCGATTTCTCCGGCGAAATGATCGAAAAGGTTGACGAGCACGCCAATCTCAAGGGCAAGGGCGGTGTTTTTCTTGTATCCAAGAATCTCCAGCGTGAGTTCGGCAACGATCGTTGTTTCAACACGCCGCTGGACGAAGCCGGTATTCTCGGCCGCGGTCTGGGACACGTCTTCCAGGGACGGCGACCGATTCCGGAGATCCAGTTCCTCGACTACATGTCACCCGGATACCAGACGCTCAAGGATCGCATCGCAACCACGTACCAGCGGTCCAACCGCCAATGGCCGATGCCGATGGTTGTTCGCACCACCTACGGCGGCTACAAGCAGGGCGCCGGATCATTCTGGCACTCCGAGGGCAACCTGGGTACCTGGATGAACATCCCAGGCCTGTTGATTGCCGTACCTTCGAACGCCTATGACGCTGCCGGTCTTCTCAAGACCGCCTGGGCCACCGATGATCCGGTGCTGTTCTGCGAATCGGTCGCGCTGTACAATCGTCGTGACTGGGAAGGTGTCCCGTTGGAGACCCCGGTACCGGATATCGATGAGTTGATTCCGTTCGGCGTTGCTCGTGTCTACAACGAAGAGCACAGCGATGTGGCCATCATCACCTACGGCGCCACCGTAGCGATGTGTCGCAAGGCGGCCGAGTCAGCTCTCGAGAAGGGCATCCATGTCCGTATCGTTGACCTTCGTACGGTCAAGCCGATGGACGAAGAAGCTATCCTCAAGGCTGCCGAGGAATGTGGCAAGGTGATGGTTGTAACCGAAGATCGTTTCCACGGCGGTGCCGCTGCGACGATAGCTTCGGTTATCACCCGCGGCGAAGGACTCTTTCACCTTGAGTCACCGGTTAAGCTGTTGACGGCCGAGGAAGCCCGTGTATCGTACGGCCTCGATGGCGACGAAGCCTGTCTGCCGACTGCGGCCAAGATCACCGATGCGATCGAGTCCCTCTACAACGATTTTTAGATCTGGTCTCGAGATGTGTGAAAGCCGGTCCGAAAGGTCCGGCTTTTCTATTGGCGTTTTCTTTTGAGGGCGGCGATCAATCGCCGGCGATCGTAGGGCATAATGACCAGGTACCAGGCCACGGCCAGGGCGACCAGCGTCAACAGTCCGGCCGAACCCAACAGGGATCCCCAATCGAGGACGGGAAGGATCTGTTGAAGCAACCGTGCCCCGCCCATTACGATCACACCGGCCAGTACACCAGCCTTTAATTGCGTTAGAAGGATTCTGACTACGCTGCAGTCAATTGCCCGTGACATCAACACCGGGAAGAGGGTGAGGTAGAGGGCGATCTGTGGGATGGCACACGAGGCGGCCATCCCGACCATACCCATCTTCGGAACTAATACAAATACCAACACCAGTTTCGCGGCCGATTCGCATATGAGACAAAAGAGCAGCAGCCTGTGTTTTCCCAAGCCGAACAGAACCGAGTTGCCTACCAGTTGCGGCAGATAAAAGGCCGATCCGGCGGCGAGGATGATCATCACCTCGGCGGTGCGAGCAAACTCCGGCGCCAACCAGAGCTGCACGAACGGAGTCGAGTACTCGACAATCAGGGCGCATATGAGAAACGAGAGGAATGAGCTGTATTTGATTCCGCGAAGATAGACCGAGCGGACCGACTCGACACCTGTCGCCGTCTCCATGTGTGACACCGCCGGTGTCAAGGGCGCGGCGATACCGTTGAAGACGTTGCGTAAATGCGAAAAAAGTTGTGCCCCGGGATAGTAAACTCCCGCCAGAGCGGTACTTCCGACAATACCGAGTATGAACGAGTCGGTGTTAAATATGATCATCCAGCAGGCGGCAATCCCCAGCGAGACTTTAGAGTAGTCAAACAACTCGCGATAAGTCTCCTTGTCGGCTCCCTTGTAACTGAATCGCACTTCAGGGAAACGGCGGCGCAGCCAGATGATGGTGACAATGTGTCGGAGCAGCGACGCTCCCAAGGCGGCAATGCAGAGTCCCACAAGTCCATAGTCATACTCCAGCAGCAAGACCATCGCGCCCATGCGAAGGATGTCCTCCAGCAAGAACACGACGTTGCCGAAGTCGTGACGCTGGAACGCTGTGGGCGAGCCGCCAAAGGGGAGAAGCCAGAACCTAAAAGCCATATAGAGAGCAAGTACAAGCAGCGCGTTCTGACCTTCGGCCATAATCTCATCGCTGTTGATCTCGAAGAAACCGATTCCCAGCCATGCAAACAGCGCCACGCCCAGACCAGCCAGGGTACCGATGATCAGGTACAGCCAGGCCGATGTCGCCAATACCCGCGATACGGCGCCGAAGTTGTGCTCCGCCAGATACTTCGATATGTAACGGGTAATTGACGAACTGAGACCCAGATCCAGCAGTGTGAAGTAGTTGATCGCCTGGAAAAGAATCACGAACAGGCCGTAGCGGTCATCGCCGAGCTGCGATGTCACATATGGGACGAAAAGAAACAGCAACGCGAACCGGATCCCATAGCGGGTCCATGAGCTGTAGACGTTGCGAATAAACTGCTGGCCTAGTTCGAGCAATCGAGATCCTTGATTCTAATCCTGCGATTGCTGCAATGTAAACACATTCCGAGTCCTATTTCAAACTTGAACTGATGCGATCTTGGGAAGTAGAATGGTTACGATGTCACCCTTTAATCGATTACTGCTTCTGACAGCGGCCGTGATTCTGCCGCTTTCGGGATCTGCAGAGACTCCTGAGCCTTCGCCTCCGGCGACACCGCCGCACGTTCACGGGGTAAATGTCCCGCTGCTCGCAACTGAGGGCGGCAAGGATCTGTCGGTGGAACTTCCCAGGTTGAGGAATCGCGAGCGAACCCCGGTGGTGTTGTTTTTTGACAACCAGGGCAGAGTAGACAGTACCATTCTTATACCCGATCCCGACACAGCCTGGCAGCAGTCAGTCACGGCCTCCGTGGAAGGGCTTCGCTTTCTCCTCTCCGAACAGGATGAATCGAGACCGCCCAGCCTGACAATAGCGACACGACACCTTCCGAGGACACGAAGCGCCGAACTTGTTTTTCCTCTGGATGAAACCGGTCGAGTCGCCGATCCAAATCTCCTCATCTGGACTCTAGAGTTCAACGAACATTACCTTCCCGACATTCGATACTTCCCTTCCTACGCCTGTGACCTCGGTCCCGACAATCCCGACAAGGGAATGAAGTACGTCCTCTTCCGCGTCTCGCTGGACAGCACCGGTGCGGTAATCGATCGACAACTCGTCTCGACCAACTACTCTGCGTTCGTCGATCAGATCAACTCCCTGCTTCTCTATGCCCAGTTCTCTCCCGCCATGATCGACCTGGAGTACCAGGATTGCGAGTTCTTCCTGATGGTCTCGTTCTTCCATCACACCCTATATCCGACCCTTCCGTTCGGACCGGTGGCGGATTCTCTTAGCGAGATCGATGATCGTGAGCAGCCCCGCGCGACTCTCAAAACCCGCCTGCGTCGCCAGAGAATCGCTAGTAGCGGTCCAGAACCCTACTACACCCCATTGCAGGTCAGGGTGTTGCCCGCGGCTGAGGGGATTGTCAGTTTGCCTCTGCCGCACCCCGGGCTGACAGATTCGGTGGCCACCGGGATCCTGTTCCGCTACCTGGGCGGAAACCAGACAGCTCTGATCTCAATCGACACTCTCGGGAAGACCCGTCTCCTGTCAACGAGTGCCGGCAATCGGGAGACCAAGAAGGCAGTCACAGCCTTTGTCAACGCCCTTCGGTTTTATCCCGCAATCTCCTCCGACGGCGCCAAGAAACGCTACCGGGGCCTGGTCGAGCTGGGAATGAACGGCACAACCACCGCCGCGGTACGCTACTTGTGGCTGGAATAGCCCGCCCACAGCGGCTTTTCTGTCCGTCCGTTCCGGAACTCCGGATAATCGTACGAATCCCCGATTTCGCTCATCGGTTTCTGCGCAGCGATATTAAGTCTAGACAATTCAATCACTTATACCGTATTGGAAGCCTTCGCAAGCTAGGTCGAGGTCGCAGAATCTGCGACCGGATCTTCGTCAGATGCCGCGATTTCTGCTCCAAGGTCCCTAGTCCGTTGAAAAACAAGGAGTTAACCAGGGGTAGAGCCGCCTTCTGTCCGTTTTGGCACGCTTGTTGTGACGTCTATTGTCAGGCAAAGCGACCAACGCAGGGCTAACATGCGGGAAGAAACCCGTCCCTCGACGGTATAAACAGAAAGGTGGTTGTGATGAGAAGTGCAACGAGAATCGCCAACAGTATGACAATCTTGATTATGATCTTCACAATCACCTATTTACTGGTCACTTTCGGAGCCGCGTACGCGTGGTCGGTTGTGACTACGATGGTGCTTTCGGTCATCATCATGGGACTAGCTTTAGGGCGCCAATTGCGCGGTCGCAAGTCGGCCGATTCGAGCCGCTTCCGACATCGCTAAAACCGTCCGATTTTATCCCTTGACTTTGACCGAAAAGTGTATTGATTAAAACTCTGTTTTGAACGTGTGTGAGAGGAAAGTTGCTTTGCGAAAGAGACTTACGAAATCAATCCTGGTGCTCTCAATCTTGTCGCTGATGATGGTCCCATCGACCTTCGCAGCCATCCACGATGACAACCGAATTGTTGATGCTCTCAACACCGGCGACACTGCCCAGGCTATCAGTTTGCTCAATCGAGCGATCGATACCGAGCCGGGCTTTCACCTTAATTATTATGCTCTAGGGCGTATCCATTACGAACGGCAACAGTATGCCGAAGCGCTGGAGCAGTTCCAAAAGGCCGTTGATGCCAAGAGCAAGGACTGGCAGTCGCTGCTGTTCCTAGGCAAGTGTCAGTTGGCCGTGGGTGACATCGATGCCGCCGCCATCTCCATGGATTTGGGGTTGAAGAAGGCGAAGAAGATGAAGTCCGCATTCGAAAACGGGATGGGTTTGGTCTATCTAGCCCGTGAAGAGTATCAGGACGCGGATCGGTCTTTCCGTCGCGCCATCGCCGGCAGTGAAGCCGACGAAGCCGCCGTACTGAAGGACTATGAGACCAAGAAGTTTGAGTCCGATGCTGCCAAGGATGCAGCTGTCGAGTATGTCAAGGAATCCAAGACGAAGGAGCGCGCCGAGTATCAGATTAACCTCGGTGACGCTAACTACTATCAGGGGATTCCATCCCTGGCTATCGAGGAGTACAAGAAGGCTCTCGAGATCGACACGGCCGGCACCGAGGTCTATTATCACTGGGCCGAAGCTTGCCTGGAGATGCGCGACTATGCCTGTGCTATCGAGAAGCTACAGATCGTCCTCCAGAAGGACAGCACCTATGCTCCTGCCTGGATGCGTGCCGGCGGAATCTATTTCAAGGCCGCCATGTCGAGCCGCTCGCGCGACGAACGCAAGCAGCGTTTCATCGACGCTATCGGTTCGTACAAGCGCTATCTCGAGCTGTCCGGCAAGACTCCCGATTCCTCGAGTGTTCGGGTCTACTTTGAGTTGGCTCTCGGTTACTCCAGTGTCGGCGGTCACGAGGATGCGGTCAAGTACTTCAACGACGTCCTGAGCATCCCCTTCGAGCCGCGCGATATCTACTTCCAGCTCGGTCGTTCTTACTGGTATCTTCAGGACTGGGCCAAGTGCGGCGAGAACCTCCGCAAGCACCGTGAATGGATCGCGGCCAGTGAGGACAATGCTGCAGCGACCAAGGCCAAGGACGAAGAGATTTCCCAGATGCTGGGCGACACTTACTACTACGACAAGGATAACCGTAACTACATCCTGGCCGCCCAGAACTATAAGAAGTCGATCGAGGTCAAACCCAACCAGAAACGAATTCTTGGCAACCTGGCCCTGGCGTTGCATAATGCCGGCGAGCGGGTAGAGGCCCTGGTCTTTTATGACAAGCGTATCGAGATGGGCTTGGACGAGAAGTCGGCCAGAACTCTTCGCCGGGCAGGTCTGTGTGCGATGGCCATCGCCAATGAGGCCAGTGGTGATTCTGATGACATGATGGAAGAAGAAGAGGAAGAGGGCGAAGAAGTCATCGCTGCTTCCTTTGCTCCCGATCCCAACGTCAACTATCATGAGTTGGGCGTGGGCTATTTTAAGCAGTACCTCGAGTACTCGCCTTCCGACACCGGTATCGTCCAGCAGATTGCTATTGCATATCTCTATGATCTTTCCGATTGTGAGAACGGTGTGACTTGGTTTGGTAAGCTCCTGGAGCTTGACCCGAGCAACTGTGCCGGTATGAAGTCACTGGGCTATGCCTATTTCGGCGGTGTTTGCCAGCCCAAGAACTACACCAAGGCGCTGACCAATCTTAAGAAGGCATACACCTGTCTCAGCAACTCCGAAGGTGGCTGTGCCGATGCAGACTTGATTCTTTACATCGCTCAGTGTTACCATTTGAGAGCGGTCGCCAAAAAAGACGGCGCCTCGGAAGATTTCAAGGCCGCCAACGACTGGTACAAAAAGGTCCTGGCCTGCGAGCCGGGTAATCAAGAGGCCATAAAGGGCCGCGATGACACGAGTTTTGAGTTCTAAAAGGATAAGAAGAAGTATTGATCATATATCCAACACTGGGAGTTTGAATGGCCGACAAAGATCCTAAAGCAGCCTCAGCCAAGAACTCCATTTCGGACAGTCAGCGGTTCAAGTATATCGGTTTTGATGTCTTTCCAGGCAAACCGAAAGAGCTGTTTAAGTCTGACTCCGAAAAAGAGAAGCTTGTTGATGCTGTTAAGGCCAGACGCGAAAAAGGTGATGTGATTCGCGATGAGTGCCTCCTTTTGGGAGAGCGCATCTCGCTGTCGGATCGTATCGTGGGCACCGTCGCTTGTCTGGTAATGGTCGCGGCTTTGTTCTTTCCCTGGTATTCCGCTTACAACGAAATAGTTGAGGAAAGCCAGGTGCCGATGGCCGCCGCCACAGACACTCTCGATGACAGTCTCGCCGACAGTCTCAACGACAGTTTGGCAATGGCCGGCATGGAGGGCGACAGCGCAATGCTTGCCGCCGCCACAGAAGAGCCGGTTGAAGCCGTTGAAGATGTCGAGGGTGAAGAAATCCCCGAAGAAGAGTCGGTTGTTGAAGAAACCGGCCCCAAAGAAGAAGTTATCCATGGCTACGTTGCCAAAAAGAAAGTGCGTAAGGACTACAGCCGTGTCAGCGGCCTCGGTTCCTTTGGCGTTGCCGCCTCTTCGGCCTCGCTGGTTTTTGGCGCCGGCCCGTTCGCTGCGATCATCGCGATTCTTCTCCTGGCAACCACGATACTCTGTGTGGTTTTGCCGGGAATCAACTTGTACGGCCTGTACGGTCTCAAGGGAACCGCCGATGAACAAGCGCTCAGGCTGAAGAAACTCCTTCGCTTTAACTGGATTCCGCTGCTGGCCTTTGTCGGCTGCATCGCGTTGGGATTTCTTGGCGGTGAATATAGCTTTGATGCCTCTCAGTACTTTGACAGTCTCGGCGATGGCTTCGGCATCGTCGTATTCTTTGACAGTCTTAGTTGGGGGCCGTTTATCACCATCGCAGCGTCGCTTCTGCTGGCGGTGAAGGGTGTTGAAATCTAATTGATAATCTGGAGGATATAGGACTGTGGTCAAACAAACAATCTTCATTACGCTGAACGCACTTGTAGCTTTTGCCATCGGCTTCGGTCTGTGGTACGGTGTGTTCCGCACTTCCACCAACCCGATCGTGCACTCGGTTTACCAGGGCGGCCCGCTCGTGGTTTTGCTTATCATGATTCTTGTCATGCTGATGGTGTTCGTTATCGAGCGTTATCTGTCGCTCTACGGCGTGGCTAAAGGAAAAGGTTCGGTCCAGGTCTTCTTTAAGAAGCTCGTCATGCTTATCCAGGCCGACGATTACGACGGCGCCCTGGCCGCCTGTGACAAGCAGCGTGGCACTACTGCCAACGTTCTTCGAGCCGGCATCGAGCGCTACCGCGAAGTCAAGGCTCAGGAAATGGAAGCCGAACATCGTATCGAGCTTACTAAGACCGCTATCGAAGAAGCCAACGCTCTCGAAGGACCGCTGCTCGAGCGGAACCTGATCGCTCTCTCGACGATTGCCTCGATCGCCACCATGGTTGGTCTGTTGGGAACGACCATCGGTATGATTCGTGCGTTCGCCGCTACCGGTAACGTCGAAGGTGGTGTTATTGACGCCCAGGCCCTCGCGGTTGGTATCTCGGAAGCTCTGATTAACACGGCCGGTGGTCTGCTCTCCGGTATTCTTGGTATTTTCTTCTACAACTTCTTCGTGAACAAGGTAGACGCTTTTAACTACACCACCGACGAAGCTACCTTTGAAGTCATGCAGATTCTGAAGGAAAAGGAAGGAATCTAGCACATGTCAAAGAAGCGACGAGTATCGATCGTCCTGGACATGACCCCAATGGTCGATATCGCCTTTCTGCTTCTGATCTTCTACATGGCTACGACGCAGTTCAAGCCACCGGAAGCTCGGGCGGTCGAACTACCGCAGTCTCATTCTCAGATCGAGTTGCCGGACAAAGATATCATCAACGTCACAGTCACCAAGTACGACTCCCTCTATGTGGACTGGGTCGAAAAGGGTATTATCAATGTTGAAGGTGTCGATGTCGAGACCACTATCCGACGGGTCCGCAACTGCGACTTGTATATTCTCGCCAGTGAGATCAACAAGGCACGTGCCAGAAATCTGAAAGCACTGGTGATCGTCAAAGCGGACAAAGACGCTAGCTTCGGGACAATGCAGGATGTAATGGAAAAGATGCAGGAAAACGGACTAGAACGGTTCCTCATCATTACAGACAATGAAATGGACGATGCCTAGCGTATCACAATTGGATGAAAAGATGTCTTTCTTTGTATACATAGTAGAATCAATGCAAAGAAGTTCTAACCGCCGAGAGGAGAGTGATGTTTAATGGGCGGTGAAGTAGCAGAACGGGCACCAAAGGAAGGGAAAAAAGGTTTACGGCGACCTAAGCGACGTATCGCCATTCGCCTTGATATGACCCCGATGGTCGATATCGCCTTTCTCCTTCTTATTTTCTATATGGTTACCACCGTGTTTGCCATGCCCCAGGCTATGGAAATCAACCTCCCGCCACCGGACCAGGAAGAAGAAGTCGACGTTAAGGAATCAAACCTGTTGACTCTTCGTGTCGATGGCGGCGGACGCTATTGGTGGAACCTCAAGCGCGTCACTCAGGACAACTTGCCACAGTTGGTCCAGGCCAGAACAGATACTCCGGATTCCCTTGGTTATGGACTCGATACCAAGGCTCTGCAGACTCTGCTGGTCGAAGAAAACCGCGCTAACCCCAAGTTGAATACTCTGATTTTGTTACACCGCGACGCCAAGTACTCCGATATGGTCGATATCCTCGACGAAATCGATGTTATTGAGCGCTCGTGGAACGCAGCTCTCGCCGAACAGCTCGACAAGAAAGTCGACGAGCTTACGAAGGATGACGGCAAGTTCTCCTATCGTTATGCTCTTGGTGAGTGGGCCGAAACGGATGACCGTAAGATCGCTGCTGCCATGGCAGCGGTGGGAATCGAGGAGGAACAGTAATGGCTAGTGCATCCTCTCTCTACTCAACTTACGGCGCCTACGCGCTAAAATCGCGCTACCAGAAGAATCTGGGGATGGGTTCGGTTCTTACCGTGTCCTTCGTAGCGGCGATTTTGCTCGTTTTCTGGATCATCTCCATGGTGCCGGAAGATGAGGTTATCGGCGGCATCCAGATCAAAACGATTAAAACCGTTGCCGATCTGGGACCACCCCCGAGTATCGCTCGCAAGCCTCCGCAGATTCAGGTAGCCGCTCCGACAGTGGCGGCACCCAAAGTTGGTATTCCGAAACCGGTTGCCGACGAGGAGGTCCTTGACGACGACGTCCAGCTGGCCACGAAGGACGAGCTGGCTGAGATCGTAGCCCCGGAAATTGATCCGACGGCTGACGCGGAAGAGATCGTGGTGGACATCCAGGAGGATGACTACCTTCCGGCTCCGGACGAGTTCGTCCCGGTCGAGATCTATCCCGAAATGATCTATCAGCATGCTCCCGATTATCCGCGCTTCGCCAAACAGGCCGGTATCGAAGGTACTGTCTGGGTGCAGGCATTGGTGTCCAAGAACGGCTCCGTTCTCGACGCTCGCGTGGGTAAGTCCTCCGGAACCAAGGCTCTGGACGAGGCAGCTGTAGCTGCGGCGAAAAAGAATAAGTTCAAGCCCGGAATTCAGAACGGCCGCCCCATCGCGTGTTGGGTCTCCTACGCCGTCGAATTCGAGCTGGACAACTAGTTCAGCAAGCTTGACTGATTAAATAGCAGGTTGCGGGTATCGCCCTTACAATAGGGAGGTGCCCTATGGGAACCCAAGCGAGTCAGTCGAGAGCCAGCAGAGATTCTTTATCCCCCTCATACACGAATAGTTCCGCCTTCCTCTTGAAGGCAGTCTATCAGCGCAATATGCTGTTTGGGTTGCTTGTGGCTATCTTTGTGGTCACAGCGCCGGTACTGGTGGTCGCCTATTGGCCGCAGCCGACGAAGGTTGTGGTTTCAGCGGATCCCGATGACGACGATGATGCCCCCGACACGATCTGGATCAGGTCCAAGATCGAAGATGCCTTTGGCATCGAGTACGAGCAACCGAAGGGACCATCGGCTCCAGCTAAACCTCAAGCCCACGGCGGAATTAACACCGAGGGTACCGAAATCAACATGGTCCCGGACTCAATCGCTACTGCTGATATCGACGATGTAGACATCACTACCGGCGGTGGCTGGGATGAGGGGCCTATTGATGAGCCGACTGATATCTTCGAGCCTGTCGGGGGCAACGTGGTGATTCAGGAAGACACCGTTGTTTTTCACATGGGCGATGAACTCGACCGTATTCCTGAACTGGTCAGTATGCCCCACCCGGCCTACCCCAAGATGGCCCAAAGAGTGGGTGCTGAGGGTAAGGTCATTCTTCACATTCTGGTCAACAAAGAGGGAAGAGTAGACTCGGTCGTTGTCTTCGCAGAATCTAACTCGTCGATGCCATTTGGTGAAGCAGCAGCAGCAGCTGCCTACAAGGCCCATTTTACGCAGGCGCTCTTCATGAATGAAGCCGTTAGGTGCTGGGTGTCCCTGCCTGTCGAGTTCGAGCTTCAGTAGTAGCCATTGACTGAGGGGGATATGGTTGCTGCTGTTTGAGCCGCCCGGTCCGATTCTGGATCGGGCGGTTGTTTTATCGTACCTGCATCGTGCTCTGAGTAGCCACTCCGAGCGGTGTTCTTCGTTGAGTCATTGCGAGCGAAGCGAGGCAATCTACAGTTTCGGTACTGGAGATTGCCGCGTCGCTGCGCTCCTCGCAATGACTCGAATCGGCCTGTGGTTGGTGTACGTCCTCGTGCACTAACAAATCCACTCTGTCGGGCCCCCCCGTCGGCTCGCTTCCGCTCGCATACTACGGAACACCGACCTACAAGAGTCTCGGTAGGGTGGATTGCTTGCAATCCGCCTTTCAGGGGCAGACCGGGAGGTCTGCCGCCCACAGAACCAGCAACGTTGAGATTGCCGCGTCGCTGCGCCCCTCGCAAAGACTCAATAAGGACTAGGCGGCCGGCGTTCTCATTGGCCCCTGCATTTATTGGTTGTCCAACAACAGTTTACGGGAGGTGCTCTTCGCCGTGTGATTATCCGGAAGAATTCTAGTGCTTTTTTCTTGACACCTGCACAAATGTGCAGTATATTGCCGAGCACCCAGAGAATTGACATAAGATGTCCGGAGGAAGAGATGTTTGAAGATACCACCAGATCACTTTCGTCTGTAGCCGGCAGCTCCGAAGCCACCGATTCGGGCGTCTGGCCCTTTGTTCCCCAGTCGCCCGATCACAGCGAGGATATGTGTTACCGCAACGCCGCGACCTGCCCCGATTGCGGCGCCGGCATGATTAGAATGGGCAATTGTACTGCCTGCCCGCTGTGTGGGTTCGGGAGTTGCGGCTGCTAGACGAATAGTGGGAGCTGATGATGCACTTGCGTGAATTGAGTCAATACGGGCTGCCGGACAGCGTCGTCAAGCTTTGGACCAGGCGTTATCCCCAGGGATTACTTCCGGTCCAAAGGCGCGCCATCGCTACCGGGCTGGTGGGGCAGAGAAGCGACTGGACGTCTCCTGGCGGGAGCCAGGTGATATCGGCTCCTACCTCCTCTGGGAAGTCGTTTTGCGCTGAGATGGCCGCTATGAAGGCCCTGGGGCAACGTCAGCGGGTGATTATGATGTTTCCGCTAAGAGCCCTGGCCGAGCAGAAGAAAGCCGCTTTCAATCGCGACTATGCCGGACTCAAACTCAAGACGATTGTGGTCTCGAGCGACCATCCCGAGAATGATCGACTGTTCGTGACGGGTGACTACAATGTCGCCTTTGCCATCTACGAGAAGGTCGACTTGCTGCTGACACTCAATCTCGACGCCCTCTCCGGGATCGGTCTGATTGTTGTCGACGAAATTCAGACCATCTCCGATCCGTTCCGAGGAGCGGTGCTCGAACGGGCTTTGACCAAGATCGTTGCCTCGCGGTTCGAGCCTTCGATCGTCGGTTTGTCGGCGGTGCTGGGCAATCGCCGAGGGGCCGCTACTCAATTGGCCGACTGGCTGGGGGCCGAGACGGTCGAGGAGTTTGGCAGGCCGGTAGAGCTGCTTCGTGGTATCGTCTCCGAAGGTGAATTCAGGTATCGTTCCTGCAACGACGGCCTCGAAGGGACAGAGCCGTTTCCTCGATCCGACATCGATGGGGACGGACTCGACGGTTTGATTGCGCATCTGAAGTCCGCGATCGGACAGAGCCTGATATTTCTCAAGTCACGCCACGACACCGTTCAGGTGGCCATGCGAGTTGCGGCATCGGTCGGGTGGTCTCCCGCCGGCAAAGCGCTTGACAAGCTGAAGGAGGACGAACCGTCCTATCTCATGCGCTCGCTTCGCCAGGTGATGGGCAAAGGGGTGGCGTTTCACAACTCCGATCTGTCGTCGGGTCAGAGACGGATTGTCGAGGATGCCTTCCTGGTCGGCGAAGTGAAGCTGATCGTGTCGACAACCACCCTGGCCATGGGCGTCAATCTTCCTGCTGACACCGTCTACCTTGAGACGGTCAAGTATGCCTCCGGTCGGTACGGCTCAAGACCCTCGCTGGTGCCCGTTACTCCGGCCGAGTTCGAGAACATGTCCGGACGAGCCGGAAGACTTGGATTTGGAGATCGCGCCCGCCGAGGTCGTGCCGTGGTCATGGCCGCAAACGATTTCGAACGTGATCTACTGTGGCGAAGCTATGTCGACCGTGATGAGACCGGTTCAATCAACTCGGCTCTGACGTCCGTACCCTGGACCGACTGGCTGCTCAACCTGATCGTGTCTGGACTGGTTGGGAAACTTGACGATGCTGAGCGTGTCTATCGCCAAACCTTGTGTGCTCTTACATCCGGCGGTCCGGGGCCTGATATCGTCGGCATTGCCACGCTTCTGGCCGAAGAGGAATTCATTGAACTGGGAGTTGCCTCCGGTGAACTCAAAGCCACCTCGCTGGGAAAAGCAGCCGCGACTGTCGGCCTTACGGTCAAACAGGCTTTGCATCTTGCTCGATCTCTCGAAATCCACCGCCCGGAAACCAACCTGGGCTGGACCGCCCTGGCTCTTGGCAGCCCCGACTGGCAACTTCCTCCGGGATTCGTTAACGCTCGAGAACATGCTGTCTCCTCGGCTGTCAGGATGCTCTACTCCGAGTATCAGGACCAGGTGGAAGAGGCCGCGTTTTTGCTCCCCGGCGGCGATTTCAAACGATCGATATCGCCCCATTCGGCCGGACTGCTCAAAGCCCTGATGTTGCTTGACCGATGGTCGAAGCTGGAGTCGGTGCTACACCTTGAGGAGACGTTCCAGATCCATCTGGGGCAGATTCTCAACCTCGCCGATCAAGTTTCCCACCTGTTGTTCGGGCTTTCCGAACTGCTGAAGGCACGTCACAGGAATTCCCAACTGGCCGGTCAGCTTCGTCAATACTGCTTCTGTCTGAAGTTTGGATTGCCGGGGGAGTTGGAGGAGTTACATCGTCACCTGGGACACATTCTCACCCGAACCGATCTGGCTTCGTTGCTTCGCGAAAACGTCACATCGATTCACGGCCTGTCGAGTATGACCGACTCACAACTGGCTGATCTCATTACAGGGGAGACCAAACTAGAACGAGTTAAGGAACTTCTATCGAAACGCAGAAAGGAGAACGCCATGAAACATACCGGTGAGACCCGTTTTGCTCAGAATCAGGGGCAAATTCATGCGATCATCAACCAGCCGCAGACGATTGAAATCGACGGCAGCTACGAGCGCGAACGGTACCTGGTCAAGATCGATGGCTTCCCGGTGAGATTGACCGGCAAATCTTTCAAGTATTTTGTCAAGCTGGCAGCTCAGCGTGTCCGCAACGAAGCCGGCTGGCTCTATAAGGAGGATATTGAGATTGGCTTTAACCAGGCCCGCTATCTTTATCGCATGAAAAACGAGATCTACGACAGCGTTCAGTCGACCTGGCCGGTGATCGAGAACAATCGCCTGGGCTACTATCGACTCAACGCCGAGCCGGCCGCAATTACGATCAATGCCGAGCGACTTCGGCTGCATCCGGACTATGAGGTAAGGGAACTCGTGATGCCTTCCGGTGTCGAAAGGCCCAGTTAGATTTTCTGTCAAACCTCGTTTGACCGGGTAGATCTATGGCTTCAATACGTTTTAGGGATCGATCGGTCGATGTCTGTGTCTAATAAGTAGGTATGAGACAACAGATTGTGATTTAATCTCGACACTTATTCAGGTGTCGACCGATCGACCGATATTAAACGTAATGAGCCAACTGTTAATCATTCGCAGCAAGTTACGGCTACCACTCCTGGCCGCTGACCGGACCGAAAACTTCCCCGTCATGCGTTTGCAGACGGCGGTCCTTTTTCCCGAGAATATGCAAACCATTCGCGTCAGGCGTCCCGAGAGTCTGAGACTCCTCGACGACTGCGACGGTTGCGAGTTTATCGCCAGCTATTCTCCTGCCCGCAAATCCGAAAAAGGGCATGGACGAATACATCAAGTTGGTGTCTTCGCCCGAATCCGCGACGTGAGGGAAGATATCGAGGGATCCCGGATGGTCACAATCGAGGGTATCCGGAGAGCGGTGATCGATTCGATCGAAGAGGAAGAACCCTACCTCCTGGCCACCGCATCCGAAGTAGCCTGTCCCGATGCCGATGACAAGGTCGTACATGCCCGTGCCGATGCGGTTCTGTCGGTCATCGCCGATCTGGTATCGGTCGATCCTTCGTACTCGCTTGAGACCTTGCAGTTGCTCAAGATGTATCGCGGCAACCCGGACTACCTGGCCGACCAAGTTGCGGCCGCGTTCCACTTCCCCCTGGACACCAAACAGGCGCTGCTGGATGCCGTTGGACTACGTTTACGCTACGAGAGATTGCTACGATACCTGAATGTCGAACTAGAGCGGGCGACCACCCGAAAGACGACCGTCAGAGAGATGACATCAGAGAAGTCCGACAAGACAGCCGTTGAACAATCTCCGACCAGCGGAGACTCGATAGAGACTGATCCAGCCCCCGTCTCGGAAGCACAGCGGATTAAGTCATTCATCAGAACGGTCACGAACCTTCCCCCCGAAGTGGTTTCTCGAATAACCATCGAAGCCGACCGGTTGGCCCGGTTGTCTCCGGCCTCGGCGGAGTATGGCCAGACCAAGCACTACATCGACTGGATCCTGGCCCTGCCCTGGGGCAAGGCTGAGCCCGAGGACTTCGACATGAAGCGCGTGGCGAAGGTTATCTCTGGGGAATACTATGGACCCAAGGCGGTCAAAGAGCAGATTCTCCAGCGGCTGGCGGTTCGTCGGTTGCTGAAAGGTGCCGATGAAGGTCCTACGCTCTGTTTGGTCGGTGCTCCCGGTACCGGTAAAGCTTCGCTGGCTAAGGCAATCGCTAAGGCGGTGGGCAAGCAACTAATCCGTATCTCGGTAGGCGGTATCACCGATATCTCCGAAATCAAAGGTACTCCGAGGGCCCTGCTCGGAGCTACCCCCGGGAAGATTGTCAGTGCCCTGAAAGAGGCCAATGCCTGCAACCCGATCGTTCTCATAGAAGACATAGACTACTTCAACGTCGACAACGATGCGGCCGTGAATCAAGCGTTACTCGAAGTCGTCGACACCCGTCTAAACCAACGTTTCTGGGACGACTATCTGGGACTCTCGTTTGATCTGAGCAAGATCCTGTTCATTTGTACGGTGCGCTCTCCCGAGGAGATCCCCGAGCAGTTCATTCCGCGATTCGAGCTGTTGGAGCTTCCGGGATACATTGAGCGGGAGAAGGTTGCTATTGCCAAGCGCCAGGTCATACCGCGACTTCTCAAGAAGCACGGAATTCTCAAGTCCGAACTGCGCATTTCCGATCGAACCATTCTTCGGATTATCAACGACTATACGCAGGAGGCCGGACTGTTGGGGCTCTCACAGCAGATCGAGAAGATTTGCCGGCGAGTGGCTCTGGAAAAGGTCGAGAAGAAGCGACGTACCTGGACTATCCCCGAGTCGAACCTTACTTCGTATCTAGGCCCGGCCTACTTCATCCCCGAAAAGGCGGGGGCGCTTCCCGAGATCGGTGTCGCCACAGGTTTGGCGTGGACCGGTAGTGGGGGAGACCTGATGTTCATCGAGGGACTCAAGATGAAGGGTGAGGGGCGCATTGCCACCACCGGTTCGTTGGGTGAAGTAATGAAAGAGTCGATTCAGGCGGCACACTCATACGTTCGTTCCAAGGCGGATATGCTCGGAATCGATTTCCAGGATTTCAACGAGTTTGATCTACACATCCACTTCCCATCGGGTGCAATACCCAAGGACGGTCCCTCAGCCGGTGTGACTGTCTGCCTGGTCGTGGCATCGATCATGTCGGAACGACCGATCAGGAACGATATCGCCATGACGGGCGAGGTCACTCTCCGGGGACGGGTCCTTCCGGTAGGAGGGATCAAAGAGAAAGTCTCGGCCGCTTTCCGCACCGGTATCCATCACGTGGCTCTGCCCAAGGAGAACGAGAAGGACACCAAGGAGCTTCCCAAGGAAGTTCTTCGAAAGATGAAGTTCACCTACATTGAGCGAGTGGATGAACTCTTCGAGCTCTGTCTCATGGACTTCACGCCGTCCTCGTTTACGCTCGAGAAGGTCTTTGCCGAGGAGATCGCCAAGGCCAAGAAGAAGGCCAAGAAGCCAACCAAGTCCAAAAAGTCTCCGCGAGGCAAGGCGGCCCGTCCTAAGAAGGACTAGACAAGTCTCCGTTGCCGCGTTATATCAATTTCATCACATCCAAAAATCCTTGACAAACATACACTTGTGGCTTAGTTTGCACCAATAACGGGCGAGCATGGTATTCCAGTCATACCTGCTTTCAGATCTCGCAGAATTTTTCGATTACTAGGCTCAAAGTTCAAGGCAGACAGTCATTTGATGTCGGGAACATCTATTTTCCGGCTAGAAACGGAAACTAAGCTTGGGGGACCTTCAGGTTAGGCTTGTCCGACTACTTCACTTGACTTCTATGGTTCGCTTCAGGCGCCATTCCTGGGTCACCTTTGTATTTATAACCGCTATGTAACGACGCGAAAACAACTCGACCGGATAGGAGCATGGTCGTGAATATCAACAAGGAGGCATTTTGATGAAATCCAAGCTGGCGGTGCTTATAGTCGGGCTAGCGTTTTTTATAGCCGCTGCGAGCGCTTCTGCTGACACTCAGGGGTTAGGCGCGCGCGACACGGTTGATATAGTTTTCACTGTTGCGCCGGATGCGACCACGAACCAGCTCCAGGTGCAACTTGATCTATATGTGTTCAACGATTCCAACAACGTTGTCGGTGCCACCATGGGATTCTATTGGGATAATCCCAATCTGGTCATGGACAGTGCTATTGCCGACGATCTGTTGGTGAACTCCTTCGAGGTCGGACCGTTCCTGTACGAGGATGACAACATCGCAACGACCAACGCCAATCAAAGATTCCTCTTCGGCGGATCGGTGCTCTTTGGCTCCGGTGTACCTCCGGACAACTCTCGTCGACTCTGGGCCACCTATTACTTCACGCTCACTCAATGGGACACTCAGGATCAGATTCTTATTGATACCGTCGAGTTCGGTTCTTCGTCTGTCTACAAGTTCGTAGGCGGCCAGGGCGCAGGTGAGTACTTCCCGCACTGGACCGGTCCGATTGTCCAGTACGACAGCGCCTATGTACCCATGGCAAACATCATAGTCAACCCGACCGAGATGTTTTTCAACGGTGTGCAGGGAGGGGCCCCGCCGGCTTCGCAGGTATTGGACGTCACCAGTGACGGGGTGGCCATTACGGTTAGCCTCAACGAAGATGCCCCATGGTTGGTGCCGGCGCCGGTAGCCGGGTCGACACCCCTGGCCTCAACGATTTCAATCAATACCATTGGGCTCACGGCCGGCACTTATATCGATACCATAGAGGTGTCCTCTCCCGATGCTCAAAACTCGCCCCAGTATGTTGTCGTGAACCTGGACATGGCGCCGCCTCCGCCGGTCATAGAGGTGTCTCCGACCGCGTTCTTCTTCAACGCCATTGCCGGAGGGTCCAACCCGGCCGACAAGTTCATGGACATCACCAACGTCGGGGGACAGACTCTTAATTGGACCGTGTCCAACACACAGCCCTGGTTGAGTTTGGTGCCGTTGAGCGGAACCGACGCCGGCACTGTAACCCTCAGCGTAGACATCACTGGCCTGGCATTTGACGACTACTATGACACCATCACGGTAAGCGATCCAAGCGCCTCCAACGATCCCGTGCTGGTTCCGGTTACACTCTCGGTGGGCTCCGATCTGCCGATCATCGAGGTCGACTCGGCTTCAATGACGTTCATCGTCGACGTACCGGTCAACGACTTCCCGGATCGCTCGTTCAATATCTTCAACGGTGGTGCCGGTACGCTCAATTACTGGTTGGAAGAGAACTCGCCTCGCGTTTTGACCATGACTCCGGCGAGCGGCACAGCCCCGCAGGAGGTGGTCCTGACATTCAAGGTGCCGGGTGGCACGGTTGGCAACGACTATTACGACACGATCTGGGTCCACTCCAACGAAGCCATCAACTCGCCCTTCCCGGTTGAGTTGTACTTCCACTATGTGGACAATCCGAACTTCCTGTCGGTTAATTTCGCGAGCATTGATCTAAACGTGTTCGAATGTAGCCAGGGCTACTTCGGAGCGATACCATCGCAGCAGTTCCTTATCCAAAACCTGGGTGGTGACGGGCTAATGCCGTTCTACCTCTACTATGAGTCTGATTACTTCACAGTGACCCCCGACTCAGGTTTGCAGCAGGGCTTGATTACGGTAACCCCCAATGATCTTGGTCTGCCACTCGGAACCTATCTTGACACAATAATCGTCTCAGCACCTTCGGCCGCAAACTCGCCGGTCATACTGGAAGTTCGCTACAACGTGGTGACCGGATCTCAAACTCCCAGGATTTTCCTCACCAACAACGACTATGTGGTTGCTCCCCAGGAGAACAGTGGTCCTCAGGTGCCTTCGGCGTTCCAGATCTGGAACCAGTGGGGAGGGTGTATGGAGTGGGAGCTGGATGAGGATGTCCCGTTCATGTGGGCCACCGACTCTACGGGCAACGTCCCGGCCGCGACCAGTCTTAACTTCGACGCCACCGGCTATGTACTCGGGTCGTATACCGACACCTTCCTGGTGGTAGCTCCGACGGCTGACAACAACCCCAAGAAGGTTGCCACGACCATGAACGTCTGGCGATTCCACGGCGACTGTGATTGGGATGGTCAGATCACCATCATCGATCTTGTCTGGCTGGTGAACTACATGTTCAATCAGGGCCCGCTGCCTCGACCAACCCTCATCGTAGGTGACATGAATTGTGACCTGGTGATTTCTATCGAGGATCTCGTCTGGCTGGTGGACTACATGTTCAATCAGGGGCCGCTCCCGTGCGGTAATCCCTACTAGATAGATTCTCAGACTGAGTTCTATGAGGCCGCTCGAGTTCGAGCGGCCTCTTTGTGTTGCGTTTGTGGATCAACAGAATTGGCCGGTTTGGTCTCCTCAAACGTATTAATACTGAGTGGTACAAGCCACGGCAAGAAACGGGTACGATCTTTGCATTAGGTAAAGCAGCGTGCCCGCGACCTTATGCAACCCGGCCATAGGTTGTAGTTGACCAAACGCCCGCGGGCGCCGACAATGTTGTATAAGACTTTGCCGTCAAGTAGGTTGACTATGCGGACGAACAGCTCCAAAACTGGATCGCTCAAAACAGGCGTTCCGAACAGGTACATTTCCGTGAAAACAGTTGCTACATATTTGATGATCACGGTTGCCTTCCTGCTAATCCCGATGGCGGATGTAGGAGCTCAGCATACCTGTGCGTCTTGGGAAGAAATGTCCGTCAGCGAGCTACATCGGCAGCTGGCTGAAAACAAGACCCGTGCCCTCATTGACCGGGAGTTCATCCGAAGGCTGTCGGCCGGCGACACGCCGGAGAATACGCAGGACAATTACGATGTCAGGTTCTATGACATCTCAATCGATGTTGACCATCTCAGCAAACGAATCGAAGGCTCCGTCAAGTTCGCGGCGGCGGCTACCGAGGCGGGCGTCAACGGCGTGCAAGTCGATTTATCAGCGACCATGAATATCGACTCCATCACAGGTTATGGATCCCTCTTGGCCTTTCAGCGACAGGGCGACGTTGTGACCGTGGCTCTGCCACAATCAGCCGATCAGGGTGATCCGATAACCTTTACGGTGTACTATGGCGGAAGTCCGGTTGAGGGAGGATTTCAGGGTTTTTCTTTTGCCAAACATGAGGATGATCCAGTTATATCGACCTTATCCGAGCCGTACTACGCTCGTAGCTGGTGGCCCTGCAAGGACCGCCCGGATGACAAGGCGGACAGTTTCAAGATTGCGATTACGGTTGATTCTTCGCTGTACGTCGCCTCCAACGGTACCCTTGACTCGACGATCTCCGACGGTACTGGGAAGCACACTTTCTACTACTTCGAGCAATACCCAATGGCCAGCTATCTCTTTTCCCTGGCGGCTAGCAACTATCGGGTCTGGTACGATGAGTGGATCTACAACGATGGAGCCGACACTCTGCCGCTGGTGCACGCCGTCTATCCGAGCAACTATCAGCTCTCCCTAGAAAGATACTCCGTGACGCCAAACGCCCTGAGCGTGCTCTCGAATCTGTTCGGTCCGTATCCTTTCCCGGAGGAAAAGTACGGTCACGCCAACTTCCCATGGGGTGGCGCCATGGAGCACCAGACCATGAGTTCCATGTCCGGAAGTGGATTCGGGTTTTACACACCGGTCATTATCCATGAGCTCGCCCATCAATGGTGGGGAAACCTCATTACGACGGAGTCCTGGTCGCACATCTGGCTGAACGAGGGCTGGGCATCGTACTCCGAGGCACTGTATGTCCTGGAGACCGAGGGTTGGTCAGCCTACCATGATTACATGGCCCAGATGGACTACCCTGGTGGCGGTTCGATCTTCGTCGAGGATACCACCGAGGTCGGCCGGATATTCCATGGTGGCTTGTCCTATGACAAAGGTGCCTGGGTGCTGCATATGCTTCGCGGGGTCGTTGGCGATTCGCTTTTCTTCGAGGGCGTGGAGGCATACTACAACTCGCCCTACCGGTATGGCGCAGCTACAACCGAGAACTTTCGCGACGTGTTCGAGGAGGCGACCGGATTCGAGCTCGACAGGTTCTTTGAGGATTGGATCTATGGTCAGTTTCGACCGGATTTCCGCTACTCCACCTTGCAGCAGCCCGTGGCCGAGGGGGGCGTGGACCTCTATTTAATTCTAGAGCAAAAACAGACCACGGCGCCCCAGGTGTTTGAGCTTCCGGTTGATTTCTACTTCCAGTTCCAGGGCATCGGCGGCGACACCCTTACCCTGAATGTCGACGAACGCCGCGAGGTCTACAAGCTACGGTTCCCGGTTGGCGTCGAGAATGTATTCCTCGACCCTGCGCGATGGTTGCTTCGCTATGCTGCTGAGAAGGAATGGACAATGCGCATCGTGTCGACACCGGAGTTCCTGGAAACCATGACCGTCGACGAGGCTTACTCCGATTCCCTGGTAGCTCTGGGTGGCTCGGGTAACTATCGCTTTGTTTTGCTCGAGGGGCAGTTTCCTCCGGGGCTCAGTCTCAGTTCATCAGGTGCCATCACCGGCCTGCCAACTCAAGCCGGAGTCTACGACATACGCGTCGCCTGTCATGATCAGGTGTCGCCCTACAGCGACATCGTTGATCTGACCTTGCGCGTGCAGCCCGCGATCTTCGTCACGGGCGATATCAACCTGGATTCTCAGGGTCCAGATTTGGCCGACCTCGTCTATCTGCGCGACTACCTATACGCCGGCGGCCCAGCTCCCGGATATCCCAACCTCGCCGATGTCAGCAACAACTGCCGTGTTGATCTGCTCGATCTCGTCTTCCTGTCAAAGTACATTTTTCAGTCCGGTCCTCCGCTCCTACGAGGTTGTGTCCAGAAGTAGGACTGACCGAAGCCCTCCTTCCCGACCTCACCACCTCGATTTTTGTTGATTTTGCGGCCTAAAACGGCTCTTTTAGGAGATCAGTCCGCCTTAAAGGCAACAGTACCCATCGATGAGGCCGAAAATGAGTCGAGAGCGCAAGACTTTCCATATCACCACTTATGGTTGTCAGATGAATCTGGCGGACTCATCGACGCTCGTATCCTCCCTTCTCACCCGTGGCTATGAACGGGTTGAGACCGAGGCAGAGGCCAGTCTTATCGTCATCAACACTTGTTCGGTGCGTGACAAGGCCGAACAGCGGGTTCTGGGGCGCCTCCAGGATCTCAAGCGTTTCAAGCAGAACGGCAATTCTCCCAAAATAGCGGTCGTCGGCTGTATGGCTCAGCGCCTGGGACAGGAGCTGGCCGACCAGGTGCCCCACGTTGACTATGTCCTGGGTACCGACCGGTTGTTTGATCTTCCGGGAATTTTCGAAGGTACAGAGGACAGTTCACCGGTCAATACGGCGTTCGGACACGAGAACATAGATTTCATCGATCCGGTCAAAGAGTCGGATCACTCGGCGTTCGTGACCATCTCCAGAGGCTGCGACAACTTCTGTACGTACTGTATCGTACCCTATGTCCGGGGAAGGGAGCGAGCCCATTCTCCCGAGGACATTATCCAGTCGGTCCAACGTCTGGTGGACTCTGGTGCGGTTGAGATCACGCTCCTCGGCCAGAACGTCAACAGCTACATTTACGAAGGCTGCGACTTCCCCGACTTACTGGCGAGAGTGGCGAAGGAAACTTCCGTACCGCGCGTCCGGTTCATGACTTCTCATCCCAAAGATCTCTCGCCGAAACTGATCGATGTCATGGCCGGTCACGATCGGATCATGCCTCACATCCACCTGCCGCTTCAGTCGGGGGCCGATCGTATACTCAAGAAGATGGGCCGCAAATACACGGTTGACCATTACATGGGGATAGTGGAGGCCATTCGCTCCAAACTGGATTATGTCGCTCTCACAACCGACCTGATCGTCGGTTTTCCCTCGGAGACGGAGGAGGAATACCGGGCCACCCTGGCTGCTGTCCGAGCGGTAGAGTACGACTCGGCCTTCATGTTCCGCTACTCGGTGCGTCCCGGGACGGCGGCGGCCAAGCTGGAGGATGACGTCCCGGAAGAGGAGAAGATATCTCGTCTCTCCGAGTTGATTGATATCCAGCAGGAGATATCGCGGGAGCGCAACCAGCGCGAAATCGGCCGCGTCCAACAATGCTTGGTCGAAGGTTTTTCGCGACGCAGCCAAGAATTGCTGCGAGGGCGAACCGAGGGCAACAAGATTGCTCTGTTTGCCGCCGGTGAGGAAATGATTGGAAGGGTCTTGCCGGTTCGTATCAAATCGGCCGACGCTTTCACGCTCCATGGTCGACCGATTGAGGGAGAAGCGTAGTCGTGGAAATGCTGTTTCAGGCCGGTCTGCCGGCGTTGTTCATCCTGCTTCTGTTGTTCTTGTCTTTCCGCCTCGGATTTCTCTCCAGCCGTGAGATTGACGGCCGCGGCTTCTTCTTGTCGGGCGCAGTTATTCTGGTTATTGTCTGCGTGCTGCAGTTCCTTACCCTTCACCGCGACTACTCGGCCTGGTTTATTGAGGAAGCCTATTTCTGGATCGATGGTCTCCGTGTCGCTCTGGTGGGCCTGGGGATACTGCTCCTGGCCATCGGCTTGTCGCTGTATTCGGACTTCTGGCAGTCGCGAGAGGACTCCCTGGCCAAGCAACGTCGTCGCCTCGGACTGCTGGACTCGCTGCAGCGAGACGCCCGTGAACCATATCAGTTGATCGAGTTTCTGAACATTCTCCTCAAGGAAATACTGACGACCCTGCCCGACAGTGCGGGGGCGGTCTATCTGATGAACCGGCAGCGGCGCCAGCTGGTGATGGCGTGCGCCTACGGAGTCTCGCAGAAAGAGACGGCGTCGCTCGAGCGATATCCGTTTGGGCGGAATCTAGTGAGTCAGGCGATCGATATTGGCGAACCGACCATCGGCGGTGACTTCAGTTTTATCGAAGGCAATCGTACCGTGGAGTCGCGATTCCGATCGGCCCTGGTACTGCCGATGATTTCCGGTCGTCACCGACTCGGTGCGGTCGTCCTGCTCTCGGAGACAAGACAAGCCTATTCCAACAACGAGACCGAATACCTCGCTCCTGTGGCCGAATGGATCGCCGAGAAGGTGCATTCGACGCGACTCGAGCGAGAGCTTTCAATAGCCCGCGACAACCTGGAGTCAATGAGTGAGAGCCGCGACGGGCTTCTGCATCGACTGTCAAAGCTGGCCTCGGCCTTTGGCGAGGACGATTCGATCGAGCTGTTCTGCCGAGCCCTGGTGGGCCTTCACGGGTGCAGTTCAACTCATCTGGCCGGGATGGTCGATGGCTCCCTGGTATTCCACGGCGGCTCCGAGCCGATTGACGTCCTCGGGGAAAACTACAAGACCGCCCTGATCGATGCGCTAGGTCGCGACAAGCCGCTGATCGTCAACCAGGAAGCGGTTACCGAGGAAGGTCGGTCCTACATCGCTCATGCGACTTTGGTCGTCCCTGTCAAAGACCAGAAGTATTCGGCGGCCCTGATGCTCAGACGTTCGGAGGGTACTTTCCGCCTCGGAGATGATGATTTGACGGCCGTCGGTCTCTATGCCGACCTCGCCGCCGAGGTGCTGCGGCAAAGCGAGGGCAACCGCCTCGACATCACCAGACGAAAAGGGCTGCATCGGATTCTGCGCATGCTTCGCTTCGACAGCGAGACATCTCTGGATGCATCACACAGGTACCTCACGGACAATTTGGCTGAGATCCTGCCCGAAGATGCCGGAGTCGTGATGTTCACGCGCCAACCAGACGGCACCCTGCGATCAGAGGCAGGCTATGGTGTCAATGCCGGTGATCTCAGTGAGTTCGAGATCATGCCCGGTGAAGGATTCCTTGGAAAAGTCGGGTTGGCAGGAGAATCCGGCTTCGTTCACGGACGCAAGAACGTCCAGAACATGTTGGCAACGCTGGAGCTCTCCAACCGAGAGATATTCTATCGGATGTTTGCCGAAAAGGGTGTGCCGGCGGCATTCATGACCGCTCCTCTGTACTCGCTTGATCGAGTGGTCGGGATTGCAACGGTATTCTTCCGCGAAGTGGACGAATCCGAAACCTCCGAGTGGGATCGACTGTTGACCCTGGCCTTCGGCCTGTACTCGTTCCGTCTTACTATCGACGACCTCAAACAAAGCCTGGCGCCGGTTGAACCGGGAGAACTGGACGGCAATGTCATGGCGTCGGTTATCAACCGCATGAACAACCACTTGTCGGCCATTGTCGGTAACGCCGAACTGGGATTCAATCGGCCGGAACTGGGCGGTGACGCCCGTCGCCACTTTGAGAGCATCATTGTCGAGGCTGAGCAGGCATCGAACTACTTCCGTGATTCGTTCAGCCGACTGGGTACCTCACAGTCGGAGACAGAGAGCGGCGTTGAAGGCGGGCGACACCTCAACGACTTTCTCACTGAGATCCTGCATCCGGCGCGAATCTCCGGCAATCTGTACATGATTGGCGGCAGCCCCCGCGAAGTTGAGTTGGAACTCCATCCGGTTATTGCCATTGACATCACCGCCGAGTCATTGCAACCGCTGGTTATGGGCGCCCTGGATCAAATCGCCTCTCTGGCACAGGAAAAGGAAGTGCTGTCGGTCTCGACCTACCGACTCGGGCGATTCGTCTATCTCGATATCTCTCGTCATAGCAAGGACCTTCCGGGGATTACTCGCCAGGCCGGAATTGGCGAGTATATGCTGGCGTCGGAAGCTGCCCGGACTCGACCGGATGACCGGTTCCTGGAACATGCCCGCGGCGGAACCTACTATTACTCCTTCGACAAACGCTCTCACAACCCGACCTTCCTGTCGTTCAAGTTTCCCGTCCGGTCAGAACAAGCGGTGCCGGAGAGTTCCGTCTCCAAAGAAGCTTCGATACTGGCCATCGATGACCAAGAGGTCATCCTTGATCTGATTATGGCTATGTGCAGCTCTTTGGGCTATTCGGTCGAAACCGCCTCCTCGGCCGAAGCCGGTCTCAGAAAAGCTCAGAATCGACGTTTCGATATTGTCCTGACCGATCTCGCCATGCCGGGTCAGTCAGGTCTCGAGGTGGCCGGTCAGATCAAGCGGCTTCATCCGGAGACTTCAATAGTGCTCATAACCGGCTGGGAAGTCTCGCTCGACAAGGAGCAACTCGACCGTCAAGGAATTAGCCGGATTCTCCACAAGCCGTTCAGAATCGAGCAGTTAACCGAAGTTCTCAAGTCCGTCGCGGCCTCGAACTCCATATCTTGACCATAAACAGGTCCTCCCGTTAATACCGTTCCCCTTTCTGCCGACAATTCAATAACGAACATTCTTAAGAGTGGGATTATGAGTAAAGCAGATATCGTCGAAGAAATACGCCGTAATGATAAGCTTCTTTCCCTTCCGCAAGCACTCTCCGAGATCCTCGAGGAGGTTGGCAAGGAAAACTTCTCTCCGGAGAAGCTGGGCAAGATTATCCTCAAGGACCCGTCGCTGACGGGCCGGATCCTAAAGTTGGCCAACTCGCCGTTCTATTGTCGTCTGTCGGAGATTAAGACGGTCAATCAGGCGGTTTCCATTTTGGGTGTTACCACCGTAAAATGCCTGGCCCTGTCTTCGTCGGTGTTGCATCCCGACCGAGTGGCTGCATCCTCCGGAGTAAGTCCTCAGACCTTCTTCTCTTATGTCTTGTCGGTAGCAGCCGCCTCGGAAGCGATCGCCAAGGCCCTCGATTACTCTTCGGTTGAAGAGGCATTTATTGCAGGGCTGCTTCACGATGTCGGTGTGCTGTTCTTCCTCCACCATCATCCTGAGAAGTACGGACGTATCGCTCGCCACGAAATCCAGGCTGAGTCGCTGGTCGATGCCGAACGGAAAATGTTCGGGGTGGACCATTGCGAAATCGGTGGCATCCTCGCCGAAACCTGGTGCCTGCCGCAATATGTGGTCGACGCCGTGTCCAACCATCACTATCCGGGACGTATCTCGGCCGACCAACAGTTAGAGGGAATCGTAGCCCTGGCCGTGCTGATGACCGGCGACAAGTTTAGTGGTTACGAGACCGGACTGGAGGAGAGGCTGCGGGCTATCACTGAGGTTTCCAATCAGCTTGGTCTGAGCAAAGAGCAAGTCGACGAGATTTCGTCCTCGATTCTCTCCCGTACCATCGATGTCGCCGAGTATCTCGGCGTCGACATCGGCAACATCGAGGACATGTTGGTGAAGGCCAATCAGGAGATATGGAAGTCTTATCTCACGATCGAGAACCTCTTCAAGGAGAGGCAAGAACTCTCCACCAATCTGCTGAAAGAGGAACGTGAGCGCGGCGCCATCGAAGCCAAGAACATTGCCATGGCAACTCTTTCCCACTATCTCAACAACGCCACCATGGCGATCTATGGCCGGTCCCAGTTGATACGCATGATGCTTAAGAAGAATCAGCAGGACAGAGTCCTGGCTAAGCTCCCTGACGATCTCGAAGTCATGGATCGTTCCATCCAGCGTATCGTGGCGGTCTTGGAGGAGATGCGTGAACTTTCGCCGATGGACAAGAAGGAGTTCCATAGCGTCTCCAAGGCGCTTCGGATCGATGACAAGATCGAGGGCCGCATCAAGAAGATGGAGTCCGACACCTCCTGGCAATCCGGCGTCGAAATGGCTCCCAAATAGACCCCAAATCTCCGGTTGCCGATTACGCCGGAATGGATTAGCTTCCTCCCATGCTTAGATACTTGACTTCGGGCGAATCCCACGGCCCGCAACTCACCACTATATGCGATGGCCTCCCGGCTGGACTGCCTATAGATCTCGAGCAACTCAACTACCAGTTAGCTCGACGTCAGAAGGGGTACGGTCGCGGCGGTCGTATGAAAATCGAAACTGACCGAGCTGAGATAGTATCGGGCGTTAGACATGGCGCTACCCTGGGAGGTCCGGTAACTCTCGTTATCAAGAACAAGGATTGGGAGAACTGGACCAATATAATGGATCCAATTAACCCAATCCCCGACGAGCTCACCGACCGGGAACGTCGACTGGCCTACGAAACCCGCCGTCCGCGTCCGGGTCACGCCGATCTCGCCGGAGGTATCAAGTGGGGTCATCATGATCTGCGAAACGTCCTCGAACGAGCCTCCGCCCGCGAAACTGCCGCCCGAGTAGCAGTGGGGTGTCTTGCGCGCCAGTTTCTGGAGCAGTTCGGAGTGAGGTTCGCATCGCACGTGGTTCAGATCGGCGAGGCTGCTTTACCTGAGGACTTCGAACGACCTGATTTGACCGACTTGAACCAGATTGCAGAAGAGTCGCCGGTTCGTTGTATCGACCCCGTAACGGAGAAGCGGATGGTCGAGCAAATCCGAGCTGCGGGCAAAGACTCCGACTCGCTTGGTGGAGTCGCAGAACTGATAGTCTCCGGTTTACCGGCCGGTTTGGGTGGGTTCTCGCAATGGGACCATCGCCTCGAGGGACGCCTCTCCGGCGCTCTCATGGCCATCCATTCGGCCAAAGGGGTCCAGGTTGGCCTGGGATTCGAAACCGCCCGTAGACGCGGCTCTGCCGTTCACGACGAGATCTTCCTCGACAGCGATCGTTCAACGCCCCGTAAGGGTTTCCGGCGCGAGACCAACAATGCCGGTGGCATTGAGGGGGGCATTACTAACGGCGAGGATATCGTGATCCAGGTGGCCGGCAAGCCGATTTCGACTCTCAACAGGCCTCTCAGGACGGTCGATGTCGAAACCAGAGAAGAGGCCGTAGCAATGGTTGAGCGGACCGATGTTTGCGTTACCCCGGCCTTTGCCGTTGTCACCGAAGCTGTCGCGGCGCTGGTCTTGGCGGAAGTGTTTATGGATAAGTTCGGTCGAGATTCTGTGAAGGAAATACAGCGAAACTACGCGGCCTATCTTCGCGATGAATACTAGTCCATTTTTTGCTTCTTGACCTTCTCTCCGCCCGCCCGTACCATATTCCAAACTACAGGAGATCAGAACATGAAGCTGAATTGTGTCCACGGACAACTGACCGACCTTTCCGACTCAACCCTTGTCATATTCACGCCGGAAATCGAGAACCTAAAAAGCGCCGATCTTCGCGCCGTAGACCAGGCCTCAGGCGGAGCTATTGCCAGTGCCATTGAATCCGGTGAGTTCACCGGCAAGAGTGGCGAGAACCTGGTTCTGGCCACCCTGAACGATTTAGAGTTCGACCGAGCCATCGTGGCCGGACTGGGCGAAAAGAAGCAAGTCGATCACGACTCGTATCGCAAAGCCGCGGGTATCGTTTCCCGCATGAAAGCCCTCAAGAGCTATCCCGGTGCTACCTTCTTCTTCAGCGAGACCGATCAAGCAGAAGATTTTCAGGCGACAGTTGAGGGATACATCCTCGGCAGCCACAAGCTTCTTGAGTTCAAGAGTGGCGATGCCGCCATTTCGAACCAAGCCCTACAGTCACTTACTTTCGCCATTCCCAACAGACGGCTACTGCCACGGCTGGAGAAGGCCGTAGCCCGCGGTGAGATTATCGGAAGCGGCCAGGCCCAGGTAAGGATCCTGTCCGATACCCCGGCCAATTTCCTGAATCCGCGCACCTTTGCCGAACGAGCTCAAAAGCTGGCCCGGGAAATCAAAGGTCTAAAGTGCCGTGTCATGGATCAGAAGAGCATCGAGCGGGAGAAGATGGGGGCGTTGCTCTCGGTGAGTCGCGGATCGGACGAACCTCCGCGCTTCGTGGTCCTCGAGTACAAGGGGGGGAAGGATACCCAGAAGCCGATCGTGATTGTCGGCAAGGGCGTGACCTTCGATTCGGGTGGTCTGTCACTCAAGGCTGCCGCCATGATGCCGGAAATGAAAGGTGATATGACCGGCGCCGGCGTTACCCTGATGACCGTAGCCACTCTGGCTCGTCTGGAAGTGAAGCACAACATCATCGGCCTGATTCCTTTGGTCGAGAATATGCCTTCGGCGCACGCGACGCGTCCGTCGGACATCGTCACGTCTCGCAAAGGACTTACGGTGGAGGTAATCAACACCGAGGCGGAAGGGCGTATGATTTTGGCCGATGCCCTCGACTACGCCAACAGATATGAACCTCAGGCTGTAATCGACATCTGCACCCTCACCGGCGCCGCGCTGTATGTACTGGGCTACTCCGGTGCGCCGATTATGGGCAACAATCCGAAGCTGATGGATCGCCTTCGCGATTCGGCCGATGCCACTGCCGAGCGGGTCTGGGAGTTGCCGCTGTGGGACGACTTCCACGATCGTATGAAGTCGCCGATTGCCGATCTACGCAATTCGGGCGGCAAGGCTGCCGGTACTGCCTGTGCCGGTGCTTTCCTGGAGAACTTCGTGGGCGATTGGCCCTGGGCGCACGTCGATATCGCTTATGTCGACGTTGAACCTGTCGGAAGACCCTACCAGCCCAAAGGTGTCACGGGCGTGGGAATGCGTCTCCTGGTGGACCTGGTGTCTAACTGGAAGAAACTCTAGACGCTCAGAACTCGATCTTAAAAGGCCGCCTCCTTTCGGAAGCGGCCTTCATATTTTGCAAATATGTCTGAGATCTACTTCGTAGACTTGGTCGTCTTGGACCAGGCGGGGGAACGGTCAAGACCCGGGCCGCTGATGCGTCGGGCACCTTCGCCGGTGATTTTGATAATCCAACACGATCCGTCCTGAGTGGCGTAGGTGAGCCACTTGCCGTCGGGTGACCATCCGGCAGGGATCGTGGAGAGATAGGTACCCACCGGGGCACCGGTTACCAGGTACTTTTCCGTCAAGTCGGCAGAGTAGATGTACAAACCCTGCTGTTTGATGTCGTTGCTGTAGCAGGCAATCCACTTACCGTCAGGAGACCAGGAAGGTCCCAGCATATTGAAGTTGGCGTAGGCCACCTTCTCCATCTCTTTCATCGACACCGTGTAGTTCGGAGCCTTAACGGTCACCAAACCGACAGGCTTCATCTCGGCGAAATAGACCGCCGCCAGATCTCCGGCAGGACTCATACTCGGGAACCGCAGGAACTCTTCTCCCGGGTTGGCATGGTCCTTACGCAGCACCTTGGTATTGCCCCCATCGGGGTCCATTGTGCAGGGCTGGTAGTTGGGACCGAGAGGGAAGGCCTGGTAAGCATTGAGGTCCTTAAGGAACAGTATCCTGGAGCCATCGGTGGAGAATTCCGGATGACGACTGCCGAAGTTGTCGGTGAGGCGCCACCACCACTTGGTGTTACCGTTGGCGGCCGAGTCCGGGAACGCCAGGAACATGTCGAAAACCTGATGACTGCCACCTTCTCCCAGAGTAGGTGAGGCAGCCGTGACCGTACCATTGCGGCTAAAGGCAATCATCTTGTCGTCGGCCGACCAGCTCAACCGACCCACGGCGTTGGTGACTTCGGTTACCAGGCGCTGATCGGTACCGTCCCAGTTCATGACCCAAACGTTCTGTTCTCTCAGGAAGGCAATCTGCCCTGAGGGTTCGCCAATCGTCCCGGCCTTCTCGGCGGGCATCTTGTCCTGGGCTGCGGCCAGGGCCGGAATCGCCAGAACCATAAAAACTGCAATTGTCGCTACCGTTAGAACTTTCAAGATGCTCAACTCCATATCTAGATTACGATTACTCGGCTCTAAAAGAAGGTCACCAGCCCGGCTCTGTCAAGCCCGGTCGGAACATAAAAAGACGCCAGGGACGAATCTCCGCAAAACCATCCCTGGCGCCGCAAACGATCTTAGTTCAACATATTACCAGCTGAAGAACTTCTTGACCTCTAGTTTGCCGCGAATCCCGGAAAGGTCCAGATCTACACGACCCGAAGACTTGCCGTTGTAACTGGCGACAATCTCTTCATCATTGCTGTTATACCAAGCAACGTTGCCGAAGTTCAACATCTGATAGCCAAGATCGGCGCTCATAACCAGCCCGAGGAAATTAGTCGGGAGGTCGGCGCCTACGTTGGCCGATACGCCCAGGGCAGTGCCCTTGAAGGCGATATTGTCATACTCCGGCTGAGAAGTGACCAGATTGAAACTCTCGTGTTCTTGCCAGAGGTCCCAGGTAGCCATGTAGAAGCCGGCAGTGCCGCCTACACGGAAACTCAGGCCGGTGATGCCTTCAACAACTTTCGGATGCTGGAACGGATAGTACTGAACGCCGGTCGAAAACCCGAGGACGCTGATTTCGGACTTGGGCTCTCTGACCGTGGTAGAGGTTGCCAGCGGGGCGTCGTAGTTTACATCGCCTGTCAGCGATTCGCCCATCTTCATCCAGTATTCGCCGCCGATTGACCAGGCGAAACGGTTTTTGAAGACCAGGCCGACCTCGCCACCGATCGACATGCCGTTGCTGAGCCAAGACAAGTTGGCGCCGTCAAGGTGCTCAGAAGTATAGTCCGCAAAAGCGTTGTAGTCGTTGTTACGATTGATTCTGTCGATGGAGAAATTCACCGAGGCAAAACCAATATGCTTGGTATGCTTCTCCTGAGTGCGCTTGAGGAATCGATCGACCAGCTCCTGTTCGCGGTCGTTGGCCGAGGATGTGACTGCCCCACAGAATACAATCAGAAAAGCTGCAAAAACAGCCATGAAAGAACGCATGTTTCCTCCAGTAGAAAAGAGTCCTTCTGTTTCCCTGTATATCGGACCGATCCGGCAGTTTCTTGACGATTGGTCGCTCTTTGAACAGGATCCAGATTCCCTACCAGACAGTGAATCCTGCGTTCTAAGACGCAGATGTTCGTATCATCGTACGTTTTCGGACGGACGGTGGCTCTTGTTGAGCTTCCTCTCGCGACGACAAATTATTGCTGGGCAGCTAGTTATGGCGGACCCTTGCCGTTGTCGGCCCTCCCGGCATGCGGGTTGTATCTAGTAAGCATGTAGCGGAAACGGAGAAGGATTCGAGGCGGGTCGGGGACCACGTCGCACTGCCCGCTTAGCGTACCCGCCTCGGATAACGATTCAAGATCGAAATGAGAGAGGGGAGATGATGTCAGGTAATACGGACCCCGTCGACTGTAGTCGCGCCCAAGTGATCCAAGGACTAATCAATACCAGAGGCAGGCAACGCAAGAATCACCGTAGGGCATTACTCGTCGTGACCCTGTTGTTCGTTCTGGTTGTAGCACCCTTGTTGGTTCTGTTTGCCGACACTTTCACGCACCTGACCTGCGCGTCGTTTCTATCCTTCCGCTCCCACGCCCCCTGGACCAGTGGCTTCAACTCTCCGCGCTTTGCCGGCCGCTGTTCGACTCCGAGGTTGGTGCTAGAACGCCCCTGGGACTTCTATGACTGCCCAGGACAGATTAGGATTGTACCAGGCTCACCCCCAGATGCCGATGGGGCCGCCGCTATAAAGCTCGGAGACTGGACCGATCGAGGTGATGCCAGACGAGTCGTTGCGTTCGGTGGCGATTTCGCTTCCGACTAGTGTATGATGAGAAACAACGCTCGCCTTTGTCCACAATTGATGCGATTGATTGTCATGTCGCCGAATGTTTGTGCTTGACATTCCGACGGATTTCATCTTCTGTATTGTTACAGAATGGCTATGACCATCACGTAGCGCAGAATGGAGACGAACGACAAGCCCTATTTGTCGGAGGGGATACGCTAAACTAGGCGTTTACTGACTACGTTTTGCGGATGGTGATGCCGATAAGCAAAATGTTCGCGGATGGGTCGAAGTTGCTAAACGCACTGCATCTTTGGCCAATGAGCACCATTATGGCCTTGTTGTTGCCTCCCGCAACTGCTACCGCCAGGCGTTCGGCCCATTCGCACCGATAATCCTACAATCCCTGATTCTTTCCGACCCAGAGATAGAAGAGGTCTACAAACCGACTCTCGCGGCCGTTGCCTTACTGTGTAACGGAGTTTGCTCAACATTCGGAGGGACTCACGTCACGAAAACTCTACAATGCGTCACGAAAGGGGTGATTTGCGTCACATGATAGTGCGATTGCGTCACGCATTCTACCATGCGCGTCACCAGAAAGCGATATCGCGTCATTTGTCTCCCAGGCTAGTTAGGAGCGCACGAGCGGAACGCCGACCGCGCAGTCTATGAAGGACCTCAACTGTAAGATGCACAACCGAATAGGAACTCGTATGCGAGTCTGCTGCGCACATGGCATGCGAGTTGCAATACGATAGATCGTGTCTATCGTAGCAGTCTGGGGGAAGCGTCTCAATTGGAGCTGAGCGACTCTCGACTGTGATTCAACGGCTGAGCATTCTGTGTGAGAGAGGAGGTTAACGACTCATAGGATTGAATACGCTCACGACTTCATGGTTGCAGTTGAGAGTCAAAAGGAGTATCATATGAAACAGACGCGATTAATCGACAGGTTCATAGCAATCGCAATGGTAGCATTCATTAGTTGGGCGGCAGGGTGTAACTACGAAAACGGAAGCGTATCGTCTCCGTGGGACAGTGATGTGCCCGGGGATGGAATCGCTGCGGCGCCGCCGCCAAGTGAGAATCCACTATCCTTAGATCTCTTCTCGGGATTAGTCACAGCCAGTGGGGTGGTGCTCAACTACGAGGAGGGTACGTTTGTCGTCAGTTACAGCTACATCGCTGATGACGGTACAACGGCCGATCGGATGCTCATGATGAGAGGACGTCAGGACTTGGTGTCCTGGGCCGATATGTTCGTTACCGACACTGGTGGCGTGATGCAGTGGTCGTTGTCAGTTGGCTGGGATCCCAGCGATTCAACTCGATCCTACCTCGTCGAGCGCACGGCCGTTGACTCGCTATGGGTCGAAACCAGAACCAGAGGCGATCGCTTATACGAGCACTACGTCTACAACGGAGATCACTTCAGTATCGACTTCACCGGAGCCGAAATGGACGACTACCAGAAGCAACAGGGTCGTCCACGCGAGTCTATAGCCCTCGGCAAGAGACCGCTTAGTCCCGCGAACACCTTCAACGACTTCTACGTGTTCTACCCGCGGGAGAGTTCACTGAACAACAACGTGGACGGCCAGATAGCAATCGAGTTGCTCTTCGATCAGGGATTCTTGGACTGGGTAGCGGATGAAACCGGACTACCGTATCTGGATCTCTCGTCCAAGGAGTTCGACCCATGCGCAGCGGCCAACGTGGCTTCGATTAAATGTCTCCTTGGAGGTATTATGAATCCAATATGTCATGTTGCGATCGGTGTAAGTGTCGCTTGTGGTGTTATCACTGTCCTGGAGTGGTTTGGATTGAAAGATTAGGCTTAGTATAGAAAGGAGCACTCAGTGAGCAATCTTGTCTTCACCGTGATGATACTTGTCGGGGCTGTAGCGTTTCTGACTGCTGCGATCGCTTTTCGGGCCAAAAACTCTCCCTGCCCGACTAGCGGACGCGACATCTGGCGCCATTGGTTGACTCCAATATGGAGGCAACAGGGGTGGTTTACCCCGTTCGGATACTGGCTAAGTGTCACTGGACTGACCACCATGGTAGCAGGCGCTTTTCTACGTGTGTTCCTAGGTTAGCGAACATGAAATAGATGTCCTCCGGGGCGGCGGAAGCGTCGCCCCTTACTGTCTTGGCTCTGTCTTCCTAAATCCCTGAATAATCCTGCCCGCCCGGCGTAAGTACTTCAGCATCTACGATGCTGCGCACTTCCTCTCACACAGTGCACTTCCACAAAGAAAGGCGGACCCGCGCCAGCGAGTCCGCCTTCCAGTTCTATATCCTAATCGCAGCTATTCGGTCTTCTGCGAAGAGAAATCCATCTCAGCCATCTGCTTGTAGAGGTTCCAGCGACGGTCGCAATCCTGCTGACCCAACTTGATCAACATTTCGGCCCGTTCCGGATCCTGCGCCTTCAACGTGCGGAAGCGCGTCTCGGCGTAGGCATACTCTTCAAACGACATGGTCGGTTCCTTGCAATCCAACTGCAGCGGGTTCTTACCCTGAGCAATCAGATCCGGGTTGTAGCGATACAGCAGCCAGTGACCTGACTTGACCGCTTTGTCCTCAGCCGCCAGTCCCTGCGCCATGTTGATACCATGGGCGATACAGTGACTGTAAGCCAGGATGATCGACGGGCCGTCGTAGGCCTCGGCCTCGGCAAATGCCTTGACCGTCTGGTTGTGGCTGGCGCCAACGGCGATCTGAGCGACATAAACCGAACCGTAGGACATGAGAATCTGACCCAGGTCCTTCTTGCCGAGAGGCTTGCCGGCGGCCGCAAACTTAGCGGTCGCGCCACGCGGGGTCGCCTTGGACATCTGACCACCGGTGTTCGAGTAAACCTCGGTGTCCAGAACCAGCAGGTTGACGTTACGACCGGAAGCCATGACGTGGTCAAGACCACCAAAGCCGATGTCGTACGCCCAACCGTCACCACCGATACCCCAAACCGACTTCTTGACGAGGAAGTTGGCCACGGCCTTGAGAGCCGCTACCTTGTCGTCGCCGTTGAGGCTGTTCAGTTTATCCATGAGAGCGCTAACACGGCCACGCTGCTCTTCGACGCCTTCCTGAGTCGACTGGTCGGCATTGGCGATATCGTCGTACATCTCGGGAGCCACGACTTTGAGCAGCTCGAGAGCGTAGGTGTTCAAACGGTCGGCCGTCAGACGCATGCCGAACGAGAACTCGGCACAGTCTTCGAACAGGGAATTCGACCAGGTCGGGCCGCGACCGTCACCACGCTGGGCGTAAGGTGTGGTCGGGAGGTTACCGCCGTAGATCGAGCTACAACCGGTGGCGTTGCCGCACATGGCGCGGTCGCCGAAGAGCTGAGTCAAGAGCTTCACGTACGGAGTTTCACCGCAGCCGGCGCAGGCACCGGAGAACTCAAACAACGGCTGTACGAACTGCGAACCCTTGGTGGTCGCAATGTTGTACAGGGTCGGATCGGTTTCCGGAAGCTCGTTGGCGAAGAAGTCCCAGTTGGCAGCTTCCTGCTCGCGAAGCGGAGCCTGAAGGGCCATGTTGATGGCCTTTTTCTCGGTCTTGTTGCCTTCGGCATCTTTCACGAAAGCCGGGCAGGCACTGACGCAGATTTCGCATCCGGTGCAGTCTTCGGGAGCAACCTGCAAGGCATAGTGCATACCCTTGAACTGCTTGGTCATGGCGTCAACATACTTAAAGCCAGCGGGGACCTTGTCCTTGTACTCATCGGTGAACACCTTTGGGCGAATGGCCGCGTGCGGGCAGACGATCGAGCAGATGTTGCACTGGATACAAGCTTCCGGCTCCCAAACCGGGATATCAACCGCGATATTGCGCTTCTCGTACTTGGTCGTGGCCGTCGGGTAGGTTCCGTCAACCGGGAACACCGATACCGGCAGCTGCTCGCCGCGACCGGCAATCATCTCAGCCGTAACTTCCTTGACGAAGTCGGGAGCATTGTCGGGTACGGTCGGCGGCATGACGATGGTCGAGGTGACTTTGTTCGGATAGTCAACCTTGTGCAAAGCACCCACAGCGCCGTCAACGGCGTTGTAGTTCATGTTGACGACCTTCTCACCCTTCGAGCCGTAGGTCTTCTTGATGGCGTCCTTAATCGCCTTGATCGCTTCATCCTCGGGAAGGATGTTGGAGATCTTGAAGAAAGCAGTCTGCATGATCATGTTGATGCGAGCACCGAGTCCAAGTTCCTTGGCCAGGGCAATAGCATCGATGACGTAGAAGTTGGCCTTCTTGTCGATCAGCTGCTTCTGGACTTCCTTCGGCATCTGATCCCAGACTTCGTCCTTGGAATAGGGCGAGTTGAGAAGGAAGGTGCCACCTTCGCACAGCTTGCCAAGCATGTCATACTTCTCGAGGAAAGAGAAGTTGTGACAGGCGATGAACTGCGCCGAGGTAATCAGGTACGGCTTCTGGATCGGTTCCTTACCGAAGCGTACGTGAGAAACGGTGACCGCGCCGGCTTTCTTCGAGTCATACACGAAGTAACCCTGGGCGAAATTGTCGGTGCAGTCGCCGATGATTTTGATCGAGTTCTTGTTGGCGCCGACGGTACCATCCGCACCCAGACCGTAGAACAGGCCGCGGAAGTTCTCGCCTTCGATGTCGTAAGTGTAGTCAACATCGAGGGAGGTGTTGGTGACATCGTCGACAATACCCACGGTGAAATGGTTCTTGGGAGCGTCCTTAGCGAGGTCGTCGAAGACGGCCTTGGCCATCGGGGCATTAAACTCGGCCGAACCGAGGCCATAGCGACCGCCGATTACCAGCGGGCGTTCGGTCGGGCGATCCCAATTATTGGCAACGGCTTCGGAGAGAGCTGACTGGACATCGGTGTAAAGCGGTTCACCAACGCCGCCCGGCTCCTTGGTGCGATCGAGGACAGAGATCTTCTTGACGCTCTTCGGCAGAGCCGCACAGAAGGCTTCGGCCGCGAACGGACGATAGAGACGGACCTTGATGACGCCGACCTTGCCGCCCTTGGCATTGATGTCGTTGGCCACTTCGTGAATGACCTCAGCGCCGGTTCCCATGACGACCACAACCTGCTCGGCATTAGGATCGCCGTAGTAATCGAACAAGCGATACTGACGGCCCACCAGGGAAGCGAAGCGATCCATGTGTTTCTGGACGATTGCCGGGGCTACGGCATAGTACTTATTGATGGTCTCGCGCGACTGGAAGAAAACATCCGGGTTCTGCGCGGTACCCTTGATAGTCGGATTGTCGGGACTCAACGAGCGGGCGCGATGAGCCGAGATCAGGTCCTGCGGCAGCATGTCGCGCATGTCGTCGAAGGTCAGTTCTTCAACCTTGGCCACCTCGTGAGAGGTACGGAAGCCGTCGAAGAAGTGGACGAACGGCACGCGGCTTTCGAGAGCAGCGGCCTGAGAGATAATGGCCATGTCCATGACTTCCTGCACCGAGCCGGAGGCGATGAGGCCGAAACCGGTGGTACGAGTTGACATGACATCGGAGTGATCGCCGAAAATCGAAAGAGCGTGAGTGGCCACCGCACGGGCGGTCACGTGGAAGACCGTCGGGGTCAACTCGCCGGCGATCTTGAACATGTTCGGGATCATCAGAAGCAGGCCCTGAGAGGCCGTAAAAGTGGTGGTCAGAGCACCGGTGGTCAGGGCGCCGTGAACGGCACCGGCGGCGCCGGCTTCCGACTGCATTTCCACTACATCGGGGATCGATCCCCAGATGTTCTTTTCGCCGCGAGCCGATTTCTCATCGGACTCCTCACCCATACCGGACGACGGTGTAATGGGGTAGATGGCGATTACTTCATTGGTCGCGTGAGCAACGTAGGCGGCGGCGGTGTTGCCGTCGATTGTTACTTCCTGACGCGTTCTCTGAGCAGCTCCACTACCGGTTGCCGGCGCCGGAGCTACATTTCGTTCTGACATTATTCAACTCCTACTATAAAAGACACTAGCCTCTTTTGCTTAGCTTGTCGGCATCTCAGTCAGACTTTGAAGTCGTGATAGTCGCCTGAGCCTGATACTTGCCTTTCTTGTCTGCATACGACACGAGACAAACCTCGTTTGCCTCTAAAAACAGCAACTGAGCTATCCCCTGATTGGCATAAACTTTCACGGGCAGGGGGGCGGTGTTGGCGATCGAAATGGTAGCGAAACCTTCCCACTCCGGCTCAAAGGGTGTGACATTGACGAATATCCCTGAGCGAGCATAGGTTGATTTCCCAAAACAGATCGTCACCACCTCTCGTGGTATTTTGAAGTATTCGCGGGTTTGGGCCAGGGCGTAAGAACCAGCCGGGATCAAAATCGAATCGGCTTCGACATCTTCAAACAAGTCTTGACTGGATCCCCTGGGGTCTATGTACTCTATCTCGTCGGTACGTGGAATCTTGAATTTGTTGGACAGGCTTATGTCGTACCCATACGACGAAACGCCATAACTGATTCCTGAACGAACTTGCTCTCGTTCAAACGGTTTGATCATCTCGTGCTTCTCGCACATTTCGATGATCCAGCGATCGGACTTTACCGGCATTTGGCTGCAATCTCCGAGTTTCTAGTCACAATCAGGCCGGAAGATAAGCCCTTGATATCGGGATGTAAACCGAAATCACTCCGTTGGAGGAGTATTTTCGACCGGTTTTGAGCCGTTTTTTCGTTCCGCTTCCCAGCGGGCCAAATCTGCCAGTGAATTGTTGTCAAAAACTTCTTTGAGCTTCTGTTCTGCCTGTATCAAAAGCTCTCGGAGAGCGCAGACCTCACCGTTGCGTTCGCAAGAACCAAGGTCGGCGACGCACTTCATCAAGTGATATGGTCCCTGGATCGACTCCAGTATTTCCCGGACGGTGATCTCTTCGGGCGATCTGGCAAGAGCAAAACCGCCTCGAACTCCTCGATGAGACCTGACAATGCCTGACCGCGAAAGCGACTGGAAGATCTTAGCCAGAAACTTCTCGGGTATCTGCTTGGCTTCAGAAACCTCAGACAGAGGAGTTATTGCCGTCTGGCCCTTCTCGGCCAGGTGAAGTACGCCAAGGACTCCGTATTCTTCAGCCTTTGTGAACTGCATTACTACCTTCTTTCGAGACCGATTTCCGATTAGACCCATGTGCCAAGGGTTTCAATCTTTTGCCCCATGACAGCTTAATATATCTTATCATAGATCGTGAAGTCAATAGACATCGTGACTTAATTCACAAATGAAACAATTTCTCAGAATCGTGGTTTCTGAAATCGACAGGTTGACTTAACCGGTTGATAGCGTAGATTTTAGGAAATCGTCACAGGAATAGATGAGGTCCTCATGGATAGCCAAGACAAGGAAAATAAAAAAGGGCTGTTGATCGTATACACCGGCGACGGCAAAGGCAAAACTACCGCCGCTCTGGGAATGTGCGTCAGAGCCGTGGGATACAACTGGAAGATATGCATGATCCAGTTCGTAAAAGGCAGTTGGAAGTACGGCGAACTCAAAGGGATGAAGCGCCTTGAGCCCAATTTGGAACTGCACGTGATAGGCGAAGGGTTCGTGGGAATAGTCGACGACAAGAAAGAATTCTCCGAACATCGTGAAGCGGCGAAAAAGGGTGTGAAGCTAGCAGTCGAAAAGATCAAGTCCGGCGATTTCCAACTGGTCGTTCTGGATGAACTGAACGTTGCCATGGATCTAGGTCTAGTATCTGATGAAGAGCTGGAGGAGATCCTCGCTGCGCGCTCCGAGAAGCAGCACCTCGTTATCACCGGTCGAGGCATGACCGACGAACTAAAGGAGCAGGCCGACCTCGTTACAGAGATGGGCGAGATCAAGCATCCTTATCAGAAGGGCATTTTGGCCCAGAAGGGTATCGACTGGTGAGAGTCTTTGTCACGGGAGCGACCGGCTTTGTCGGGCGTAATGCTGTCGAGGCTTTTCGAAAGTCCGGCCATGAGATTACAGCGGGAGTAAACATGAAGCGCCAGGACTACGGATTCTCCGAGGATATTCCCGTAGCTCCCTGTCCCGTCGACGATAGCGCCGCCATGGGGACTTCCTTCGCCGGGCATGACGTGGTCGTGCATCTGGTGGGAATCATCGCCGAAACTAGAACGAAGACTTTTGAACAGACAGTTGCCCGGGGCACCGAGAACGTAGTTGCGGCTTGTCGACAGGCCGGAGTCGGCAAGATCGTCTATCTTTCGGCTTTGGGAACGAAACCCGGGGCAGCTTCCTGGTATCACCGAACCAAGTTTCATGCCGAGGAAGCCGTCAAGTCATCGGGGCTCATGTACTCTATACTTCGCCCGTCGGTGATCTATGGCCCCGGCGACGGATTTGTAACGCTCCTGGCCAAAATGCTGACTTCGGCGCCGATTACACCCGTGATTGGCGATGGCAGATACCGCCTGCAGCCCATTCATATCGATGATCTTGCGCCCATGATTGTGCGTTCCGCCACTGAGGCCGTTGCCGATTTCCAAACGATCGATATTGCCGGCCCCGAAAAGCTTGAATACCTGGAGATTCTTGGTATAATTAAGACCGTACTGAACAAGCGACGACCGAAACTGTTTCTTCCTGTATGGTTGATGCGAAGGGTGGCCGGAATCCTGGAGAAGATCGTCAAGCCGGCCCCGCTAACTCGGGACCAGATTACCATGATGTTGGCCGGCAACACCGGTGATATCACGCTGATGAGAGAGATTTTCGGAATTGAACCACGTGAATTCAAAAATGGCCTTTTGACATATTTAGGGAAATGAAGATGGCGGAAGAGAAAGTTTATGATATCGTAATTGTGGGCGGAGGTCCGGGAGGACTAACGGCCGGACTGTACGGGGCTCGCGCCGAACGCAAGACGATTGTTCTCGAGAAGTACCTGCCCGGTGGACAGATTGCCAACACCGAGGAAGTCGAAGACTATCCTGGTTTCGAACACATCAGTGGCGCCGAACTGGCTATGAAGATGGCCGAACATGCTAAGAAGTTCGGACTGGAGATAGCCTCCGACGAAGTCACCGAAGTATTCGTCGATGGCGACGACCGTATCGCCCGGTGCGCCTCGGGAACTGACTATCGTGCCAAGGCGATCATTCTCTCTACCGGCGGGTCGCCGGTTAAACTCGGTGTCCCAGGCGAGGAGGAGTATTCCGGAAAGGGTGTCTCCTATTGCGCTATTTGTGACGGAGCCTTTTTCAAGGGACAAGTGATCGCAGTCGTTGGCGGCGGTGATGCGGCTGTCGAGGAGGGGATCTTCCTCACCAAGTTCGGATCGAAAGTATACATCATTCATCGCCGTGACGAACTCCGCGCGGCCAAGATAATCCAGACCCGTGCTTTCAAGAACGACAAGATCGAGTTTATCTGGGATACCGTAGTTGAAGAAATCAACGGCGGTGATACACAAGTGTCCAGTCTTTCGCTCAAGAATGTAAAGACCGGCGAAAAGAGCACCCTGGAGGTAGGGGCAGTATTTCCGTTCCTCGGATTTCACCCCAATTCGGGAATCACCCGCGAAGCTATGCGCACTGATCAGGGCGGTTACATCCTCACCGATGAGAAGATGGAAACCTCAATCAAAGGCATATTCGCCTGTGGTGACGTAAGGGCTCAGCTGGTCAGACAGATCACCAATGCCGTCGGCGATGGCACGACTGCAGCCGTGGCCGCCGAAAAATACATAGAGGAGATGGAAGACTAGGACGAAACTCCTCCAAAACGTTGAAAGGCCGCCCCGGAGAACAGATCTCCTCGGGCGGTCTTTTTTGTATGGTCGCTGAAGGTCCTTGTAAAGCCGGGCTGGTTGCGAAATCCCCCAAACCGTGGAGGTTTGCGCCCTCTTGCCGATAATAGAGTAGATACAGTAATCCTGGAGGCATGAGAAGTTGTTGTCTAAACTTGGTAAGCCCGGTCTGTTTGTCAGAATTAGTCATATAATCGTAGTCCAGATTCTGTTTGTTTTCGTCGCCGTTGCCATAGTTTTGTTCTACCCCAAGGAACCGGCGGAAGTAGATCTAGACCTCAGGTCGGCCGGAGAACTCTCTCGGGCGGTCGCTGAGGAAGTCGAGAAGCTGATCTTCCTGGCCGATCGGGATATCGGTCACTGGTTCACGGACAGTGCCGCGGCCGACTCGCTCCAGAATCTGTTCCGAAGCTTTGCCAACTTGGAAGATGCTGCTGTCTATCAGATTTCTGAACAGGGCGAAGCTGAGCAGTGCTATCGATTCGATCGTGATGAAGGGATTCGTTTTGAGCAAGTACCGGATGATCCGATTGTCCAGCTGATCGAACCGGAAATCGTAGCCAAGCTGGCCAGCGGTCCCAGCCACGAGGGCATAGAACAGTCGGTGGCGGCCCGCTTCATTCTGACCTATCATCCGCTGGTGGTACCCGAGAGGACCACTTCGGTTCTCGTGACCGCCTCGCCGCATCGGGCCATCATAGGTTCGAGAGTAGAAATCAAGTACGGCTTGGCGTTCCTCTTCCTGGTATCTACAGTCGTCTCTTTGTTGACCGTGTATCTGATCTACAGGCGTTTCCAGGATCCGCTCAAGCGACTGCAGTTGGGGCTCCAGCGCACTACTGCGGGTGAAAAGGATCACATCATTGACGTCCACGGCAACGAGGATTTGGATCGAATAACCGAGTCCTTCAATATCATGTCGACCACACTGTGGGAAAATCAGAAGAACCTCCAGGAGTCCAATCGGCTCCTTCACGACGCCTACTCCCGGCAGATGGAATCACGCCTGTTTCTCGCAACGATGGTGGAGAACTCTCCATGTTGCGTGGTGGCAATAAACAGCGACGGAAGCATACTAACGTTCAATCGCAAGTCGGTGGAAACGTTTGGCTACGATGTCGACGAGGCGGCCAGGCTCAAGGTTGGCGAACTCTTTCTCAACAAGGGTGAAGTCGACCGATTGACCGGCGAAGGTGCGGCCGACAAGGGACACGAAGTCGTGTGCGTACGCAAGAACGGCGAGACGTTTCCTGCCTACCTTGTGACATCTCCCGTGAGCAACAGCCGGGGTCGTGTCACATCCTATTTGTTCAGCCTGCTTGATATCTCCGAAAGCCGTAGTTTCCAGGAAATGATGGTGCGTGTCGACCGCTACTACACGCGAGGAGAAATGGCCGGCGACATTGCCCACGAGATCAACAACTACCTGGCTGTCCTGGGAGGTAATGTCGAGCTGATGCCGCTGTTCATGAAACGGGGCGATCAGGAAAAGATTACCAAGAAGCTGGAACTAATGAAAACCACGGTCGATCGGATAGCGAAGTTCACCGATGGTCTCATGGATGTCAATGCTGATGACGCCCACTTCGAACAGGCCGACATAAATCAGATAATCCACAACATGCTGGCCTTCCTCAAACCACAGAATCGCTTCGATGACGTCGAGATCAACACTGAGTTGTCCGGCGATCTTTCCATTGCCGAAGTTGACATCGGCCAGATTCAACAGCTGATGGTGAATCTGTTGAACAATGCCGCTGATGCCATGGCTGAGCAAGAGGGTGGAGGAATTGTCATCAGGTCTTCTCCTGTCACAGTCGATGGGGAAGAACGCATTCGAATAGAAGTAATCGACGACGGTCCTGGAGTGGTTGAGGAAAAGGTGAGTCTGCTCTTCTCCAAGCGCTTCACCACCAAGCCGCGCGGACATGGCTACGGATTGGTTACTTGCCGCAAGATCATGGATTCACACTGCGGGCTCATCCGCTACGAGTTCGACCGGGGTGCGCGCTTCGTGTGTGAGTTCCCTACGCGGCATACTTCGGAAGAAGCCGAAACCGCGGCTGAGGCGGCCCCTGCTTCGGCTCCGGTTTGATTTTTGTTGAGTCGCTTCGGCGGCGGCTCCATAATCAGAGCGATGTCCTATCCCCGCGAGACAGACAGATTCTACGCCGGTGGTCTGCCGATGGCGGCGCTCATCGTTTCGATGGCCGTTGTCGTGGTGTTGACTGCCTGGATAGTCATCCGTGAAAGCCGGGAGGACAGTCTGAAGCTCCTGGTCATGCAGGGCACTGCCTTCGCCGAGTCCCTGGCCCAGGCTTCCACGGTGGCGCTGGCGTCGGAAGCCAACCTGGATCATTTGACGCATCTTCGTTACGCTGAGATAATCCGACAACTCGCCGCAATCGAACCCGAGAATCTGGACGACCGGGCTCTTACGACCGTAGCCCTTCGGCACGACTTGATCGCTGCCTATGTGGTTGATAGCAGCGGGGCCGTTCAGGCGGAGGCTATAGCCAGAGGTCCTCAGTTCACTCTGCCCCAGTTCGTCCAGGAAGAAGCTGTTTTGTTGCTCAGCAATCCGGAGGAACGGTACATCCTGTTGCTGGATCAGGAAGAGCTCCCGGGGCAAGCTCTGCACTACTATCTGGAGTTGAGCAACGACTTGCGTCGGGCTTTCATCCTCCAGGCGAGTGCCGAGAGCTACGTCGCCGGTCTTCGGCAGACCCAAATCGGATACCTGGCGCAGAACATTGCCCGCGAAGCCGGGGTGGAGTACATAGTCTACCAGTCTACCGAGGGGATCATATTCGCCTCCCGCAAACCGGGCAACCTTTTGGCCATTGAGTCCGATCCGTTCTTGTCGGACGCCATCGATGCCGACAGTATCGTGCACCGCGTGTGGGAGTTTCAGGAACGCGAGGTGCTGGAACTGGTGCGCCCCTTTGCCTCCGCGCAGTATCCTTTTGGCGTTCTGAGAATCGGTCTCTCTCTCGACAGTTACAGCCAGGTCAAGCGTGGCTTCGACATTCTCATGATATCGCTCGCGGCGGCCATAATAATCCTCAGCGGAACGACCATTCTGTATTTCAACAGCCGGCGTCGCCAGCAACGTCTGGGGCAACGTTTCTCGGAAATGCGACACGTTACCGACAGGATCTTCGAGCGGATGCAAACCGGGGTAGCCTCCGTAGATCAGCAAGGCCGCCTGATACTCACCAACAAGGCCTTTCACGACCTTCTCCGGACTAAGGACCGGGCTGACCTTACTTGGGACCAGATCGTCCGCAAGGACGAACTCAGTTTCGACAAGCTGATCTCCACCGAATCGGATTCTTTCGAGTTGGAGTTCGATATGGCGTCGGGAGACGACGAGAAGCGGATCCTCATTGGAGTCTCGCGAATGGAAGCCGACTCCGTCGGTGATACCGCCCTGGTCGCAGTCGCCTATGATGTCACGCGACTGCGAGAGTATGAGCGCACAGCGGCCCGACGTGAACGTCTCTCCGAGATGGGAAACCTGGCAGCCGGCGTGGCTCATGAGATTCGCAATCCGCTCAATACGATTTCAATTGCAGCTCAGCGGCTGGCCGTCGAGTTTGAGCCCACTGAGGAGAAAGAGGAGTTCACATCCCTGGCAGAGCAAATCCGAACCGAAACCAGTCGTCTAAACGGAATAATCACGCGTTTCCTGGCTCTGGCCCGCGATCGGGGGAGAACCGATGCGAGTATGGATCTCTCGACCGAGTTGAACAATCTGGTCCAGTTCTATCGACAGGAAGCCAATATGATTGGGATCGAGATCAGGGCCGAAATCGGATCTAACATATCGGTCGGATTCGAGGCCGACGTCGTACGCCAAATCATGGCCAATCTCTTCAGCAACGCCAAGGAGGCCCTTGGGACGGGCGGCGGCGTGGTGCAGATCAAGGCCGAGACCGTGGAGAACGATACTCTGATCGAATTCGGTGATTCCGGTCCGGGCATTCCGGCCGAACTGCGCGAGAAGGTGTTCACCCCCTATTTCACGACCAAAGACGCCGGCACCGGACTGGGGCTGCCGACTGTCCACAAGCTTGTTACCGAGCGGGGCGGCACGATTCGTCTCGGCGAGAGTTCTCTGGGGGGACTGGCCGTGACAATCAGATTCACTCGACCCAGTAGATAACCGCCCGCATTCCTACTGGCTGTAGCGGCCCACCAGTACAGCCGAATCGATGGCAAAGCCGCTCGCGGTCCAGCGTACGGCATCCCCGGTTGTCTTCTGGTTGAACGGCATCTTGGAGTCGAAGGCATACAAGGTGAAAACGTAGCGATGGGTGTCGGAGGGAGGGCACGGGCCGTAGTAGCCGATCTCATTCAACTGATTGGATCCCTCAACAATACTTGCCTCTCTGACCGGTGCGTTGCTGAAACCGATCTTGAGAGAGTCGTCCGCTGCCGGCAGCTCCGCAACAACCCAGTGGTACCAGTAACCGGCGGGGGCATCAGGATCGTTGCACACCAAAGCCAACGACGTGGCGTTCTCAGGGACGTTCTTCCAGATTAGTCCGGGGGAGATGTTGTCGCCGTTGCAGGTGTGCTTTTTGGGAATCAATCCGTTCTGGGGGAAGGAGGGACTGGCCAGTACGAAGCGCATGGTGTTTAGCTCGATCTCCAAATGCGAGGAATCGATTTCCTCTTCGCATCCGACGGCGATAACTACCAACAATGCGAACACGGCTGCCCAGTATGCTCTCATAAGTACATCCCAATCTGTCTGGTTTCTGATTAAACTCCGGCTACACTAAAATCTACGGGTAGCTGTCGTTTTCGGCAACAGAAAAGGCGACCCGAAATCGGGCCGCCTTGTCGCACTCAATATGATGTCGAAGCTGCTTACTTCCTGGCCGCCTTGCGTCCAAAAGCTTGCATCCACTTCGTGCTGACCGACTTCGGACGCGTGATCGGCGTGCCGAGAGCGCGGTTGAGCACCAACTGGGAAAGCATACCCATGGCCCGAGAAACCGAGAACAGAACGGTGTAGTACTGGAACTCTTTGAGTCCGTAGTAATACAGCAGGGCGCCGGAACCGGCGTCGACGTTCGGCCACGGATTCTTGGCTTTGCCGTGGGCTTTCAGAACCTTCGGCACGACCTTGAAGACGCGATCAACAGTCTGGAAGACCGGATCCTTCTTCAGGTACTTCTTGCCGAACTTGTTGAAAGCGGTGAAGCGCGGATCGGTAACGCGCAAAACAGCGTGGCCGTAGCCCGGAATCACCTTGCCGCTGTTGAGCGTTTCCCAAGCGTATTCTTCGATCTGCTTGTTGGTCGGAGCGCCACCAAACTTGTCCATAGTCTGAAGGACCCAACCCAGGCATTCCTGGTTGGCGAGACCGTGCAGCGGACCAGCCAGTCCGTTCAGACCGGCAGAGACGGCGTAGAAGGCGTCGGACAACGCCGAACCAACGGTGTGGCAGGTGTTGGCCGAGACGTTTCCACCTTCGTGGTCGCAGTGCAGAGTCAGGTATAGGCGCATCATGTTGGCGACTTCGCCCTTCTTCGGCGGCAGACCCAACATTCTGGCAAAATCACCGGCCCAATCCTGTCTCGGAGACGGCTTAATCAGGGCACCCTTCTTGTAACGAATGCGGTAGACACCGGCAGCGATCGTGTGGATCGTGCCCATTACGCGCATGGCGTCTTCCAGGGTCGGCTCCCAATAATCCATCTTCGACATGCCCTTGGTGTACTCAGCACGGAAGACCGACTCGTTTTCCATCGCCAGAATAGCCGTATCAAGCATGGCCATCGGATGGGAAGTCTTCGGCATCGCGCGAAGAACCTTCCAAACATAATCCGGTACCTTGCCATACTTCTTCAGCTCTTTCTGGAATCCGGCCAGTTCTGCCTTGGTCGGCAGCTTGCCGGTGAGAAGCATCCAGAAGATTTCCTCCGGAATCTTGTTCGTAAGTTTGCCAAGCGGTACTCCGCGGATGATCAAACCCTTGTCAGGCTCGACGACGGAAGTATCGCAGTTCATTCCCTTGACACCCCGCATACCACCGATGGCCTGCGTAATCGTGCATTCGCTGATGACAGTGTTTCCGTACTTCTTCACCAGGTTCATGCGCTCTTTGCGCAGTTTCGGGATAAGGCCGGCCAGAGTCTCTTTCAGGGTTTTTGCTTTGGCCATATGCAGCTCCTTTGTACTGAACTTTTGTTCGTATAGGTAAGGTTCATATTGTGTGCAGCGTAGTCCATGTTTAGGAATGTGAATCGTTTCACATTCGAATTCGCAAAATAAGACAAACTCAAATGCCTGTCAAGCGTGTGTGGCGGGAGTGGTCAGGTTTTTTTTACCGAGAAGACTTTGCCGCGATTGAATCGCTGGTGGGGATCGAAGACGTCCTTGATTTGGTGCATCGCACACACGGTGGCATCGTCGAACTCCCAACCAAGATACTGACCCTTGTGGGATCCGATTCCGTGTTCACCGGTCAAAGTGCCGCCCAGTTCGAGTGTGCGACGGAACAAACGCTCGCGTAGATCAGAAATCATCTCCAGTTCCTCGTCATCGCCGGTCATGGAGAGGAAACTGACATGCAGGTTGCCATCGCCGGCGTGTCCAAAGGCGTTCACGCGCAGGGGAGACGAGGCGTTTAGCTCGGCCACGAAGCGAATCAGCGACATAAAACCCGACACCGGCACCGCGACATCTTCGTTGTAGCGAAACTTGGCCACATCGCGTACGGCTTTCGACAGATTACGGCGAACCTGCCACAACTCCTCGACCAGCTTGGGATCGCTTTCCATTCGATAGTATGACGAACGGTTCTCGCGGCAAATCGTAGTAATCCGATCGCATTGCTCGATATCCCGATCGCCGTCGGTTTCGATCAAAAGCAGCGCGGCCGCATCATCCAGCCCCTCGGTCGGCTCATACCGATTGGAGCAAGCCACGGCATCGCGGTCCAGATATTCGAGAACCGTCGGTATTACTCCTGAGGCAGTGATCTTGGCAACCGTATGACCGGCGTTTTCCTCGTTGTCGAATGCGACAAGAATGGTGCTGCCCACTTTGGGGATCGGGATTAGGCGGACTGTCATTTCGACGACAATGGCCAGCGTGCCCTCAGAACCGATCAGCATATCGCCGAGAGCAAAACCACGATGTTGATTGTAGCAGCCGGTTAGAAGCAGTTCTCCGTCCGGGGTGACGGCTTTCATGCCCAGAACATAGTCACGGGTCACGCCGAAGCGCTTGCAGCGCAGACCGCCGGCGTTTTCTGCGATATTGCCGCCTAGAGAGCATTCCTTGTATGATGCCGGGTCCGGGGGATAGGTCAAACCGTGCTCGGCAGCGGCATCGAGCAGATCTTTGGTGATCACACCCGGACCACAGACGGCCACACGTTTGTCGGCGTCGATACGCAGATTCGTCAGTCGTTCCACGGAGACGACAATCGAACCTTCGTCCGGTACCGCGCCTCCCGATAGACCGGTGCCGGTGCCCCTTGGAACCACCGTCAAGTTGTGTTGATTGGCATACCGCGCCGTGTGCATCACGTCGTCGACCGAGCCGGCCAACACTGCCGCAGCCGGGGAGCCCTTTTCCTCGGTGGCATCCTGGAGATACGCGTCGTGTTTCGAGAAGTCGGTGATAATCTCAGCCGAGTCTGAGAGTCGTGACTTCAGTTCCTGTAGATCGAATCCACTCATGTTTGGAGACGTCCTGCCACCCTTGGAAAACATCGGCTAAGACTTTTCGCCGGTCAATCCTTCTTGGATTCTGTCTTTTTGGCCGGCTTGCTTTCCTTGGAGGGCTTCGGCTTCGAGCTTGAGGATTCCGAGATACCCGACTTCTCTGCCGTCTGGGCTTTCTTGTAGTCACTGCTGCGGTGATCGGTGATATAGAAGCCGCTGCCCTTGAACACAAATCCGGCGCCGCCGGTGATTATCCGCTCGGCTTTACCCTTACATTCGGGGCAGGTCTCAATTGCCGGCTCCGTTATCGACTGAAACTCGTCAAAACGGTGCCCGCAATCGACGCAATGATACAAATAGGTCGGCATCGCGAGTCCTTCAAGTCTGATTCTTAGCGACTAGAACATCGGTTCCAGCCCAATGTTTCCCGCCTGGATCGGCGTCAGTCCAGAAGCGCTAGCCCTCTTTTGGACCGGCAGCTATGACAGCCTCAGAACAACCTTCGCGGTAGCGCTTGAAATTCTGAACGTAGAGATCGATCAGTGCACGTTTGCCTTGCTCGTCCAAGCTGCTCTCGCCGGCAACCTCGAATCCGAAGCTGGCGACTTTCTCGTAATTGGTCGACTCTGAGCGAGCAGACTCAATCGATTCCGCCTGTTTGCCCCCAGCCAGATTGATCAAGAAGCACTTGGTGCCGTATCTCTCCAGTTTCAGCCTGAGCATCTCCGCGAGTTGCCCGGGGTGACGCGCCAACGCACAGCCGAAATAAGCCGGGTCGAACTCGCCCTGATCGCATCCGGACACAAAGTAGTACGCCGCCTGTGTCGGAGTGAGTTTGGCCAATGCCGGCAACGGCATGGTCTCGTCGTGAACCGCCAGGAACAGACGCTTCGGATGTTGCGGATCACTCTTGGAACCGCCGATTGCCGCAACACCAGAGTCGCTCCAGACACTCATCCATCCGTTGCCGCCGACATTCTCCGAATCGAAGCCGAGGAACATATCGCCTTCGCCGACGACGCCCCGGACTGGGAGCAGATTTTCCTCCGGAAGACACCAACTCAGCGCTTTGAAGAGGGCTGCTTTGATCTCGGTATCATTGGCGCTGCCGCCCAGCAGTCCGAGACCGGCTCCCATGTCGAAGATCACAAACTTGTCGGACTGGGTGCCGTCGATTTCCGGGCGGGCTTTGTAGAACGGAAGGCAGACCAGCGTGAACTCCGGCACGAAGCTCTGCAAGTCCTCTTCTGCGGGACTGTGGGGCAAGATCGTGTCGACATATTCAGCCACCGATGAGCTTTCGGTGCTGACCCGAATCGCTACGGCTTTCTCCGGCGCCACTTTAACCAGTCTGTCCTGGATGAACACCTCGCGTCGTTGCAAATAGGCCTGAATACGCCCCACGGCGATGCCGAGCCCGACGCGGCTAAAGGGGCAGTTGAACCTGCTCCACCAGAGTTTGTTCTCGGTTGCGCTGTCACTTACGACAAACCGATCTTTGTCGGCCAGGCGTGGCTCCGCAGACAGGTCGGCTATGTCAGCTTTGAGCGAACCGGGATTCCAGTGAACCTCTGCCAGGTGAGACAGGCCGATTGCTTCCGGCCCGTACTTGGAAGCTACTCCACTCATGCCCAATCCCTCTTGCACAGCTTGTCGCCGATGTAGATTTCATCCGGTGATTCAGGATCCAACGCCCAGCGAATCCGCTTGACGCCTTCGATAATGTCAGCCACCGAACCGCAGACGCTCACGCGCAAATATCCCTCCATGCCAAACTCAGCGCCGGGGACTGTGACCACACGGGCCTTGTCGAGCAGGAAGTTGGACATTTCCACCGAGCTGTCGCCGAAGGCGGTGAAATCGGGAAGGCAATAGAACGTACCTTGCGGCGGTTGGATTTTGACTCCGCCCATCGACTGCAACTCCCGCACCATGATATCGCGGTTGTTTTGCAGGATTAGTCGAAGACTCTCCACACCGTTCTGATTCCCGTCGAGAGCCCCAGCGGCGGCCGCCTGTTGTACTCCCGAGGGGCAGGTGGTGTTCTGGCCGGCGATGTTCGTCATTGCTGAGACCAGTTTCGAGTTGGCGACGGTCCAGCCGATTCGGAAACCGGTCATGGCGAACGCCTTCGAGACGCCGTTGAGAACCACCACATTGGTTTCTTCGATATCTTTCTTGGTATAGTCGAACGGCGACACCGCTTTGAGACCGTCGAATACGAGCTTGTGATAGATGTCGTCCATCACCAGAAGGACGTCTTTCTCCTCACAGAACTCGACCAACTGACCGATCAAATCGGGCGGATAGACTGCGCCCGAAGGATTGTTGGGGCTGTTGACCATGATGGCCCGAGTCCTGTCGGTAACGGCTCCGGTGATCTCTTCAAAGGTCGGTATGAAACCGCCGTCGGCGGCTTTGACCACCACCGGAACTCCGCGGTGCATCTCCACGATGTCCGGATAAGACACCCAGTAGGGAGCCAGGAGAACGACTTCATCGCCGGGATTCAGAACGGCCATCAACAAGTTATAGATGGCCTGCTTGGCGCCGGCGGATGCGATGATGTTGGGTTTGCCAACGGTCTTGTTGTAGTTCTGTTCGGTGTAGCCAATGATGGCATTGACCAGAGCAGGGATTCCCTTCGTGGGAGTATAGCGTATCTCGGCACTAACCAGCTTCGCCGAGGCCGCCATAATAGCATCAAACGGCACCTTCACTTTGGGTTCACCGGCGCCGAGATGGATAACCTTCTCACCCTGCTCTGTGAGCTGTCGGGCTTTGGCCGACATCGCCAGGGTGGGGGAGGGCTTTAGATTCTTTGCAACTTCGCTCAATCCTACCATGATTTAGCCCTTCATCAGCATTGCAATGGCGGTTACATCAACGATATCCTCGGCCGAGCAGCCGCGCGACAGATCATTGGCCGGCATTCCCAGTCCCTGGATGATCGGGCCGGTTGCCGTGGCATTGGCCAGTCGCTGGGTCAGCTTGTAGGCGATATTGCCGGCATCGAGATCGGGGAAGATCAGGATGTTGGCTTCGCCGCCGACCGGCGAACCGGGCGATTTGCGTTCGGCAATCTCAGGGACGATTGCGGCGTCCACTTGAAGCTCTCCGTCGACCTTGAGGTCGGGGTAGTTCTTCTTACAGATTTCGAGCGCCTTCGTAACCTTGTCGACATCGGGATGCTTCGCCGAACCTTTGGTCGAGAACGACAGGAACGCAATCTTCGGCTCGGTTCCCAGCAGGTTGACCATCGTCTCGGCGGTCGAGGCGGCGATTGAGGCCAGTTGCTCCGGATTCGGGTTCGGAACCACCGCACCGTCAGCATACAGGAAGACCCGGTCGTGCACGTCGCGGTACTTCGGTACCGTCATCATGAAGCAGCTGGAAACGACCTTGATGCCTTCCTTGAGTCCCAGGACCTGAATAGCCGCTCTGAGCACATCGCCGGTAGTGTTGATCGATCCGGCCACCGAAGCATCGGCCTTGTTGTGCCGCACCAGGAAAGCGCCATAGTAAAGAGGATGCGAAATCGCCTGGGTTGCCTGCTCTTCGGTAATCCCTTTGGCTTTGCGCATTTCCATGAACTCGGAAACGAAGCCGTTGAAATGCTCGGAATGGGCCGGATTGTGAACCTCGACCTTGTTTAGGTTCAGGCCGTGCTCTTTGGCGAGATTCTCGATCTCCTTCTCGTCACCGACGAGAGTGACCGAAGCCAGTTCCTCGGAGAGGATCTTCTTGGCCGCGAGGATGACACGCGGTTCGGTTCCCTCGGGCAAGACGACCCGGCGCTTCTTCGACCGGGCGCGATCCTTGATCTTACTGAGTGCGTTCATATCTATCACCTTGTTTTCTTGGTTTTCGATCCAATCTATGACAAATCTGACTGATCCTCACGAAACTGAGGATCGGACAGGTAAGCTTCGATAAACTGATCTATCTCTCCGTCCATGACGGCATTCACATTGCCTGTCTCGGTAGAGGTTCGATGATCCTTGACCATGTTGTAAGGATGGAATACATACGACCGGATCTGCGATCCCCACTCGATCTTTTTCTTTGATTGCTCGAACTTGGCCCGCTTGGCTTCTTCCTCTTCAAGCTTCAACTGGTAAAGCCTGGCGCGAAGAACCATAAAAGCCGCGTCTTTGTTGCGATGCTGGCTACGCTCCGACTGGCAGGTTACCACGATTCCGGTTGGTTCGTGAGTAATGCGAATGGCCGACGAAGTCTTATTAACATGCTGGCCGCCGGCGCCCGAGGCCCGATAAGTGTCGATTCGGATATCCTCGTCGCGAATCTCGATCTCGATATTGTCGGAGACCTCTGGATAGACATGCACCGACACGAAAGAGGTGTGGCGCCGGGCATTGGCATCGAACGGCGATATCCTTACCAGCCGATGCACTCCCGATTCTGCCTTGAGGTGGCCGTAGACATAATCGCCCTTGATTTCAATGGTGGCCGACTTGAGACCGGCCTCATCGCCGGGCTGAAAGTCGATCAGGTCTGCCGTGAAACCACGTCGCTCGGCCCAGCGGTTGTACATGCGAAACAGCATGGAAGCCCAATCCATGCTCTCGGTACCGCCGGCACCGGGATGGATCGTCAAAATGGCGTTGCGATGGTCATCGGGTCCGGATAGGAGGGCAGAGAATTCCAGTTTGTCGAGATCGGTGACGATCGTGTTGAGGTTGGCCTCTAGTTCAGACAGCTCTGATTCCGATCCGGCGTCGGTGATTTCCAGCAACTCGGATACGTCGTCCAGCTCCTGGCAGACCTTCTCGTGTGCTTCCACCCACTTCTTATGGATCGAGATTTCCTTGAGAACAGCCTGAGCCGCCTGGTTGTCATCCCAGAAACCAGACTGGGTGGTCTTCTTCTCAAGATCGGTTATTTTTCTGCGGCGCCCATCGAGGTCAAAGATACCTCCCGAGCTTGTCAAGACGCTCTTTCAGTTCGGGCAATTTGCCCTTCAGATCAACAATCATGGCAGCCACCAGGCACCTCCTGTTTTGAGGCCAAGAATATATGTCGTGGACCCGCTGAGGTCAAATTAAAAAGTGATTATTTTCACAAGATGCGCTCATCTTGAACAACCTCGAATTCATTGTGGTATTGTAAGATAAGTCGAAATGTATACCGCAACGATTTACTCCAGTTTACCGTTGACATGCCCTTTGGGCGACGTATCTTAGGCAGCACTATGAAGCTACGCAGAATCACCGTTGGGGCATTCGAAGTTAACGCCTATCTGGTTTGGAACGAGACCACCTCAAAGGGCATCATTATCGATCCCGGAGACGAAGCCTCGAGGATTATACAGGCAACTTCGGACGAAGGTCTTGAGCCGATTGCTATCGTGCTGACCCACGGCCATGGGGACCACATTGCGGCCGTCGAAGAGGTCAAGAATCACTACGATATACCACTTTATGTTGGCAAGGGAGATCAGGAGTTGCTCAAAAACCCGTCCGCCAATGTCTCGGCAATGGTGGGGCATCCAATCGTGGCGCCGGAGCCGGAACATCTGATGTCCGACGAGCAGCAGATCGAACTCGGTGGGGTAGGGTTTACCGTGATGTCGACGCCCGGACATACACCTGGCGGGGTTTGTCTCTTGTTTGACAAGGGGAACTTCGTCGTGACCGGCGACACGCTCTTCTTCGGATCTATCGGTCGCACTGATTTGCCGGGTGGCAACCTGGGCACGCTGCTGCACTCCATTAAGACTAAGCTGCTGGTTCTACCCGATGAAATCGTCTGCTATCCCGGTCACGGCCCCGAGACCACCATCGGATCGGAACGTGTAAACAATCCGTTCCTGATCGACGGTTTCATGGCCTGATTTTTCATCCACCATGCCCAAATCACCAAGGAAACTGCCGCGTTCGTTCTATGAACGCCCGACTCTCGAGGTGGCCCCGGAGATTCTCGGAATGCGCCTGGTATTTGAGTCGTCGCAGGGTCGCCTGTCGGCCAGAATCGTTGAAGTTGAGGCGTATATCGGTCAAGGGGATCCGGCTTGCCACGCTGCCAGAGGGAAGACGGCGCGAAATGCGCCAATGTTTGGTCCCGGAGGATTCAGCTATGTCTATTTCATCTATGGCATGTACAACTGTCTGAATTTCGTCACCGAAACGGAAGGTTTACCAGCGGCGCTGTTGCTCCGTGCCGCGGAGCCGGTTGACGGCATTGAGACTATGCGGTTCAACTCACCCAGAGAGCGGAAGGACGTGCGACTGTTAGCCGGCCCGGGAAAGCTGTGCCGTTCGATGGGTATCACCACCGATCACACCAATCTCGATTTGACGAACAGCGCCATCTACCTGCAGGACTGCGGTCAGCCGGTGAAGGGAGTCGCGAAGGCGCCGCGGGTGGGGATCAAACAGGGGACAGATCTCTTATGGCGATTCTACGATATGAATTCTCCTTCGGTGTCGCGGGTATAAGGAACATGCAAGCGAGTTTGAAGCTTGTATTGATAGACGGCCCTTTCGATTGTATAGAAGACAAGAACGTGAGTTAGATATGTTTGAAGAAGACTTTTTGAGACGCGCCCTCATTGCCGCACCGGCGATCTTGTTTGCACTGACCGTGCACGAGTTCTTTCATGCCTGGACGGCCCTCAGGTTTGGCGATCCCACTGCTCGCGACCAGGGAAGACTGACTCTGAATCCGATCGCGCACATCGACCTGATGGGATTGGCCATGATGTTTCTCTCGGGCTTCCGATTCGGATGGGCTAAACCGGTTCCGGTCAACCCGTTCAATCTGCGTGGCAACTGGCGCGTGGCCGACTTCTGGATCTCCGCCGCGGGGCCGCTTTCCAATCTCGGCCTGGGTTTGATTTTCGGTATCATTCTCCGGATCCTCTTTGCGTTGAATCCGGATATCCCTCACGTGGCCTACCAGTTTGTCTATTTCTGCGTGAGCATCAACGTCGCTCTGGCTTTCTTCAACCTGATTCCGATTTTCCCTCTCGATGGCTCCCATATTCTGCGCTCGATATTGCCGGAGAGCTCCGGGCAGTTTCTCGACAGCATCCAACCGTATTCGCCGATCATTCTGCTCGGCCTGATCATCACCGGCGGAGTTTGGCTTATACTCGGTGGCCCGGTATCGTTCGTGATTTATCTGTTTGCGGGAGTTTAGGGTTGAGAACCGCGATCTGGCCGGTAGCCCTGGTCTTGATATTCGGCTTGCTGTCCTGCAAGCCCGACTACCAGGCCGAACCGACCACCAACAGTTTCACTAAACGCGGACCTAATCGCAAAATCGAGGTCGAGGCATTTCTATTCGATGCGACCGTGTTTCGCGACGGCAAGCCAACCTCGTTGCGTCTGGAGCTGTTTCGCTCCGACACTATGATCGCGGTCAGTGGCAAGGGATATCTCGGCAAAGGAGCCCTGAAGGGCGTCATAACTCCCGACAGCGTGATTCTGTATTTTCCGACCAGTCGCGAATACATCCGCGAAGAGAGACGCAGTTTTCTCAGCTCGGCGGCTTGTCCCGTTGGCCTGGGAGCACTTGATTTGCACCGCATTTTCCGGCGACTGCCCGATGAAATGGCCTTGCATCCCGCGGAACTGAAGGTGATCGACTCCGGCAAAAAGAAGCGTCGTTTCAACATTTCCTGGCCGGTTTGCGATTGGAGTCTGGAGCTGGAGTACAAGAAACGGAAACCGGGATGGCGGCCTCAGAAGTTCGAGTTTGACGATGGGGCTAGTACTAGAGCCAAGGGAGAGGTACGCGTTTTTCGTCCCCGAGCCAAAGTACGCCTCAAGCGGTTTCATGTCGACATTCCGGCCGACGCTACCCCCTTGGTTCGCTAAACCCCTTCGGCATAGATTGACTTAACCCTCCAAAAGAGTGATATTTCGGTTTGTGTTTTTTATGAGAGAACTGCCATGAGCTTGTACAAACGGATCTTCCTGCTCCTCGGACCGCACTGGAAACGACTGGTGCTGGCCTCGGGATCGGCTTCCTTTCATGCCGTCCTGTCCGGACTGCTGGTGTGGATGGTCGGGCCTTTGCTCATGACCCTCTTTCAGGTTGAGAACCTCCCGGGCCTGAGCGATGTAGCCCCGCCCACAGGTGGAACCGAAGCGCCCCAAGCCGGGGCAGACATCGTCAACACCGCGTCGACCTGGATCGAACAGCTGAAAGCCTCGCTTAAAGGCTGGGTCAGCGGTCTGGTTTCATCCGAGACTAGACAAGATACTCTCGTACGGTTCTGTTGGCTGATACTGATTGTCGTCGTGGCCAAGAACTTCTTCTCCTATTTGCAGGGGTTTGTCATCGCCTGGGTGCAGCAGTCGATAGTACGTGATCTCCGCGACTCCCTGTTCCAGAAGTACCAGCGTCTTTCGTTGGCCTACTTTCATCGTCGTCGGACCGGGCAAGTCATGTCGCGCGTGACCAACGATGTTTTGGTTCTCCACGACTCAATTGATATCGGCTTCAATCATCTGGTGACCGACATCATCATGTCGGTGCTCTTTGTCTCCTTCCTCGTGATTCTGAGCTGGAAACTGACTCTGCTCGCTATGATCGTGCTGCCCCTGGTCTTCCTTTTCATTTACTACGTGGGCAAGAAGCTGCGCAAGTACTCGGAGCGTTCGCAGGAGAAGATGGCCGATGTCAACTCGGTACTCGAAGAAGCCATTAACAACGTGCGTATTGTCAAGGCCTTCTCGATGGAAGGATTCGAGCTCAAGAAATTCATGCGGGCCACTGGCGAATTCTTCGGATCGCTGCTTCGCATGGCGCGAATCCGACGGTTGGCTTCGCCAATCAACGACACCCTGATTTCGATTGCCGGTGTGACCATTCTGCTTTATGCCGGAGCGAGAATCATCTCCGGAACCGGAGAACTAGATGCCGGTGACTTCATGACATTCGTCATCGCCATGTTCTCGTTGATCAAGCCGGTTAAGTCACTAAGCCAGGTCCATGTAAAGCTGCAAGAGGGTGTCGCCGCCGCCAAGCGTGTGTTCAAAGTGCTGGACACCGATGAGAAGATAGTCGACAAGCCGGGAGCGAGAGATTTTGATCAGCTCAAGACCGGTATTACATACGACAACATCACGTTCAGTTACAACGAAAACGAATCGGTACTGCACGATATCAGCTTTGAAGTTCCGTCCGGAAAAGTTGTCGCGATAGTCGGGCCATCCGGCGCAGGAAAATCTACGCTGCTGGACTTGCTACCGCGTTTCTATGATCCCCAGCAGGGGAGAATCACAGTCGACGATGTCGATATCTGCGACCTCAAGTTGAGTTCGCTACGCAGCCTCATGGGGATCGTGACCCAGGAGACGTTGCTGTTCAACGACAGTGTCTTCAACAATATCGCTTATGGTCGATCGGGTGTCGAGCGCGAACGTGTATACGAGGCAGCCCGGATGGCCAACGCTGACCAGTTTATCCGAGAGTTGGAGAACGGCTACGATACGATGGTTGGCAATCGTGGTGTAATGCTGTCGGGAGGCCAGCGTCAGCGATTGGCGATTGCCCGGGCGCTGGTGGCCGATCCGCAGATTCTCATATTCGACGAAGCTACTTCCGCGCTGGATACTGAGTCCGAACTCCTCGTGCAGGAGGCAATCAGTCGTCTGATGTCCGGCCGTACTACCCTCGTGGTAGCCCACCGACTCTCGACCATCGTACACGCCGACCGCATAGTCGTGATTGACAAAGGCAGGATGGTGGAACAGGGCAACCATGAGGAACTGCTCAAGGCCGGCGGACTCTATCACAAACTCTATCAAATGCAGTTCAAGAACGGCGCCGAAGAGGTCCCGAGACCGACGCCGGGGAGCGTCTCCTAGGTGCCTGACAGCGTTGTCAAGAAAGGGGAAAAGGGCTTTAAGAGGCTGGTTCAAGCCGGATTCCGCCTGGCCTTTTCCAAGGGCGATCCCAGCCGCTATCCTGTCGATCCGGAGTCGGTGAAGTCGATTCTGGTGCTGCGCCCCGACAAACTGGGGGACATGATCGCCACCATCCCGGCCATGCACGCTCTCAAAGAGAGACTGCCGCACGCTCGCGTGGAAGTCATTGCTTCGCCCCGGAACAAGATGCTGGTCCAGGACGATCCGGTTCTAGATGCTGTCCACATCTACACCAAGAATATCTTCAGAGATCTGCCGATGATAAATCGGCTCAAGAGGCAGCGATTCGACATTGTCTACGATCCGATATGTCACGACTCTGTGACCGGTCTAATCCTTACCGAGATGATTGCCGGCAAAGGTGTCCGAGCAGCCTCACGAAAACTGGAGCTGCACCGCTACTACGACTACTGTGTGAATTACGAACCCGAAGGGCACGATCATTCCTTTGAGAACGCCATGCTGGTTTTCAATGTCCTCGGCATCGATCCTTCAACGATCGATCCCTTCAAACCGCCGCATATTCCACCGCAATCTCGAGAGAAGGCCGAGTCTTTCCTCAAGACGTTGCCTGAGACTTTTAAGGTGGGGGTAAACATCTCGGCTGGTTCGGCGTCACGGACTCTTTCTGCCGAGAAGTATCGCGCCGTACTCGACACGGCCTGCAGTGAATACCCCACCGCGTATTTCGTGATCAGCTGCACTCCCGACGAGAGAGAAAAGGCCGAGCGCATTCGCGCGGCACAACCGGATCGATGTTGTCTCGTGCCGGCCGGACTGTCGTTTCACGATGTTTGTGCTATTCTGGGCGGCCTCGATTTGCTGATCAGCCCCGATACATCGCTCGTCCATGTGGCCAGACTGTTTCAGGTGCCGGTGCTGGGTCTATTCAGCGGGCACAAACGCAATTTCTACTTCTGGCGACCTTTCCGGCAGGATTGTGGCTGGGTCGTTTCCGATGACTTCGATCACCTGCTCAACATTGAGCCGGCACAAATCACCGACGAGTTGAGACGACTGGTCAACTCGAACGACGTCTCTCGGAAGGTAGGTAGCTAGTATGTCAGGTTCAGCCAGGCTTCCCCTTTCGGTTGTGATCATCACGCTCAACGAGGAGCGCAATCTCGGGCGATGCTTGAAGTCTGTCGCCTGGGCCGCAGAAACGATTGTCGTCGACAGCGGCTCTACCGATCGCACCCTCGAGATTGCCAAAGAGCACGGCGCCAAGGTTCATGTTATCGAGTGGGCCGGATTTGGTCCCGCCAAGGGAGCCGGTGTCGCGCAGGCTTCGCACGATTGGGTGCTCTCGGTTGACGCCGATGAAGAAGTCTCGAACGAACTGGCTGATGAAATCCGGCGGACCATCTCCAATCCTGATGCCAGCGACGGGTACGACATGCCGCGAAAGACCCGCTTCCTGGGACGATGGATCAAGCACTGTGGCTGGTACCCCGATCGGGTCCTGAGATTGTTCAAGAAGTCGAAGGGAGGGTTCAACGACGCCCGCATCCATGAGGCGGTCGAAGTAAACGGGTCAGTTGGCCATCTGTCGGGCGAGCTGCTTCATCATTGTTACCCTAGCCTCGAGCACTATCTGGCCAAGTCGAATCGATACACAACCATAGGTGCGAGAGAAGCTTACAGGTCCGGCAAGCGTGCCGGCGTTTTTGACCTTGTCATCCGTCCTCCCGTCTCGTTTATTTCCCACTATTTCGTTCGTCAGGGTTTCCTGGACGGCCTGGAAGGCCTCCTGGTCTCGGCGCTCTCGGCCGTAGCGGTACTCGTCAAGTACGCCAAGTTGAGACAGATCCAGAGAAATCCGGAGTTATTGGAGCAAGAAGACCAATGAGCAGTTCTCTGGATCTTAGAGCCGGTGACAAGATACTCATAAGCCGCACTGACCGTCTGGGCGATCTTATCCTCGCGCTGCCGTTTGCAGAAACCATTAAGGCCCGCTATCCCGAGTGTCGCGTCGATATCATGGCCTCGCTCTACGCCTCGCCGATTGTCGAAAACAACAGCAACATCGACGGTATCGTACGAGTGCTGAACAAGCAACTTGGCGGCGATCGCTTGTATAAGCGCGACCTACTCCAGAAAACTCGCCAGGCCAACTATCGCGTGGTAGTGGTTTTGTATCCGGGACGTCATATCAGCCAGCTCTTCTATAAGGCCAATATCCCCATTCGAATCGGTACCGCCGGAAGATTCCACTCGGTGTTCTTCAATCACCATCTGTTCCACAGCCGGAAGTCCAATCGCAAGCATGAGTGCGAGTACAATTTCGATTTCCTGAAGTTCTTCCGAGAAGGACCAACCATAAACCGGCCGACCGTGTATCCGCGCGAGAAGGAGTTTCAGAACGCCCGTAGGATTCTGGAAAAGTCAGGAGTCGAAGGGAAGTTTGTGGTCCTGCACCCGGGTTCCGGAGGCTCCGCCGAACGATGGCCGATCGAACGGTTTATCGAACTGCATTACGCGCTCGAGCAAGAGGGCGTGCAGGTGGTGATCTCCGGCTCGGAACCGGAAGGGACGGTTATCGACGAGATCTCCAAGCGGATGGGAATCACGGTCAGGAAAATCGCCGGCGAAACCGATTTGCGGACTCTCGCGGCTACTCTATCCCTGGCCGAAGTGGTGGTCGCCAACTCAACCGGCCCGCTGCACCTGGCAGTCGCGGTGGGAACCAAGGTCCTGGGGTTGTATCCCGGCAAGGCCGTGATGTCGCCTGCCCGATGGGGTCCTCTGGGCAAGCACGACCGAGTACTGGTGCCCACCTCAAGCGAATGCAAATGCCCGCCCAATCAGTGCGATTGCATGATGACCATCACCGTCGATCGCGCCGCCAAGCAGGTGACCGACCTGCTGAAGCTCGAGGACTAACCTGTCATGAATGTGGCCGAGTTCATCATACGAATCGAGTCGTATAACTCGAACATCAATATCCCCCTGGTTCGAAAGGCGTTCGAGTTTGCCGAAAAGGCTCACGCCGGCCACACGCGGGCGAGCGGCGAACCGTATATCGAGCATTGTCGGGAAGTGGCTTTTATCCTCGGCGATCAGCATATGCACTCCACCACGATCGCGGCCGGTCTGACTCACGATGTCGTCGAAGACACCGACATTACCATTGATCAGCTCCGTTCGGAGTTTGGCGATGAAGTCGCCGAGCTGGTCGACGGTGTTACCAAACTGGGCTCGGTTCATTTCTCGTCGCGCGAGGAGCAGCAAGTCGAATACTTCCGCAAGATGCTCCTGACCATGGCCAAGGACATCCGCGTCATCCTCATTAAGCTAGCCGACAGACTTCACAACATGCGCACGCTCGAGCACCTTTCTCCCGAGCGGAGGAAGCGCATCGCTCAGGAAACCCGCGATGTCTATTGTCCGCTGGCGCACCGGTTTGGAATAAACCGCGTCAAAGTCGAACTCGAGGATCTGACCCTCAAGTTCCTCTCGCCGGGCACCTATGACGACCTGTCTCAAAAAGTCAAGGACCGCCGAGAGGAACGGCAGGGCTATGTTGTTAAAGTCGTCCAGCCGCTCATGGACGAACTGGCCAAGGACAATATCCCGGCCAAAGTTTACGGACGTGCCAAGCATCTCGACTCGATCCATCGAAAGATCATCATCCGCAAGGTGCCGTTTGACCAGATTTACGACCTGTTCGCGATTCGGGTGGTGGTAAACACCGAACGCGAGTGTTACCACGCTCTGGGAATCGTCCATGCTATGTGGAAACCGGTATCTGATCGTTTCCACGACTACATCGCCAATCCCAAACCGAATGGCTATCGCTCGTTGCACACCACCGTCTTCGGCCCCGAGAATCGAATGGTCGAGATTCAGATCCGCACGCACCAGATGCATCACGTAGCCGAGAACGGAATCGCGGCTCACTGGCTGTACAAAGAAGGGCGCCAGCAAATGAGCAAGTCGGATCGTCAAATGGTCTGGCTTCGCGATGTCCTGGAGTGGCAGAAGGAGATGGTCAACCCCTCCGACTTCCTGGAGTACCTGAAGATTGATCTCTACTCCGAGGACATCTTTGTATTCACTCCCAATCAGAAACTGATTCATCTTCCGCGCGGATCGACTCCGTTGGACTTCGCCTTTCAGATTCACACCGAGGTTGGCATTCATTGCGCCGGAGCCAAGATCAACGACCGCTTGCAGCCACTGTCTACCGAACTGGAATCGGGTGACAAAGTCGAGATCCTGACCAATCCCAACCGCACGCCGTCACACGACTGGCTCAAACTGGTGAAGACGCCGTCGGCTCGCTCCAAGATAAGACGCTGGCTCAAGCAATCCGGGTACGAGCAGTCGGTGGCGCTCGGCAAAGAGATTATCCAGCGTAAGCTCAAGGAGCTGCGGATCGATCTCCCGGGTGACGATGTCCTCCAGGGATACGCCGAAAGACTCAACAAGAAGACAGTCGAGGACGTTTTCGCGGCAATTGGCAACGGCTCCATGACCTCGGCGGCACTGATAAATCATATCAAGCCGGAGGATGAAGATCCCGTCCCCAAGGGGTTTGTCGGGAAGGTCATTGAGCGCATACGGGGCAACCAGGGAATCAAGGTTCACGGGATGTCAGATATGATGTTCCGTTTCGCCGGTTGCTGCCAGCCCCTCCCCGGAGAGGACATCATTGGGTTTATCACGCGGGGGAGAGGTGTCACGGTTCATCGAGCCGACTGCCAAAGCGGCCAGTACTTGTCCGAGCAGTTCCCGGGCAGACGAATCGACGTTAGTTGGGATGCGGCCAAGGGGCAATCGTTTATCGTCGAACTTGAACTGGTAGTTGAAGACCGCAAGAACATGCTGCGCGATATCACTCAGGCCATCGCCGATGCCGACACTAACGTCCGGGCGGCTGAGATGGAAGCCAAGGATACGGCTGCCGTCGGAAGATTCGTTATTGAAGTTTCCTCCTTGTCGCACCTCAATCGAATTGTCGACAAGGTGCGCAAAGTGAAAGGTGTGATCTCTGTAATCCGGACTCAGGGACGCGACCTGAGCGGTTAACTACTGGAAGACTACGCTCAGTTCCTCTTCTTTATCCCCCCGCTTTACCAAGACTATCGTACTGTCGCCCTTGCGATACTTGCCGAGAGCGTTCATGTAGTCGTAGATATCTCCTATTTCGACACTGCCCATCTTGATTATGATGTCGCCTTCCAGCAGGCCTGCCTTTTCGCCCGGGCGGTCAGGAGAAACGCCGTCGACGCGCAGTCCCTTGACTTCGCTGATGAAGTCAGGCATGATTCCCAACGTTACCGAGAACTGGCGGCGGGTACGGCCTTCGTCGTCAGACTTGGTCTTCTGGAATGTCAACGGTCCCCGGTGGTCATCAAAATGCGTCATTGCGCCTGCGACTAACTCGCTTATCGCAGCCAGTCCCGGAAAGTCGAGAAGCTCGATATCATCCTCGGGTTTGTGGTAATCGGCATGGGCGCCGGTGAAGAAGAAGAGCACAGGAATCTTGCGATTGTAGAAAGCCGTGTGGTCGGAAGGACCGATACCCGACTCGTTGATCTTGATCTCAAAATCCGGCTTCGGGAGCGAATCGAAATAGGTCTTCAGCTCTGGTGAAGATCCGACTCCTAGCACCGCCAAGCCATCCTGGTCTTTCAAGCGGCCGATCATATCCATGTTGATCATAAGCTTGGCGTCGGACGAGTCGATAGTCATGTTGCGAGCGTAGTGACTGGAACCCAGAATCCCTGATTCCTCGCCGGAGAACCCGATAAACAACATTGAGTGATGGATCTCCTCCTTGTTGGCGATTGCCCAGCGAGCTAGCTCCATCATAACCGCTGTACCGGAAGCATTGTCATCGGCGCCGTTATGGATAAGCTTCTCAGGGCCCAAGTAGCGTGAACCTTCACCGCCGTAACCGAGGTGATCGTAATGCGCTCCCACAATGATGGTCGTATCGGTGTTGCCCGGCAATAGTCCGACCACATTGTATCCGTGGTCTCGAACCTTCACGATTTCAACGCTGCCTTCCACCGAGTTAATGAGCGGATCATTCAGGTCAAGTCCCAACTCCTCGAGGGCCTTACGGCGCACGTGAAGGATCGGAATTTCCTTGGGCTGGACCCGAGCCACTGAGAAATTCGGAAGGGTATCATCGTGCTCGGGGGGGGTAATGAATATCACGGCCGAGGCGTCGTGTTCCATAGCGGTTGAGATCTTCTGTGTCAAGGAGGAGTAGCGCTCGAAAGGAAGATTGGGATAATCCTCCTCGGAAGGCGAGTATCGCTTGATGATGACCGCTTTGCCGGTAACGTCGAGGCCTTCGTAATCGTTGTAGTTCCCGTCGGCCGTGTCCATCTTAATGCCAAAACCGACGGAGACCACCTCTTCGATCACGAACTCCCCCGATGCCGACTGCTTCATGGGGGAGTAGTCCTCTCCCAGTTTCAACTTCGTCTGGTTGACCGAAATCCAGTTGTTGTCGCCGTACTCGATCGCTTTGACAAACTCGAACGGTTGCAGGTAAGGAGAAATCTCGTCATCGGTACCCAGCGGCTGGAGCCCGATAGTGGTGAAGAACTCCCAGATGTATCGGGCCGCCTTCATCTCTCCATCCTCGCCGACCTTGCGTCCCTCCAGGGAGTCATGAGCCAGCACCGCCACGTGTCGGTACAGGGAGTCGGGTTCAAAAAAACTATCCCCGGCATCGGCGGCGAACACCGCTGGGCCTAGTAAGAGTGTCAAGAGTAAGGCGGCAATTGAAGATCTCATCACGAAATCCCTGTGCTTGGTAAGGTTAAGGTCGCGTCCATTTCCTTCTATGATGTGCCTACAAGTATACAGAATTGTCAGGTATATGTCATGCAACCTTCTCTCAAAACAATTTGCGTCGTGGATTGTTTATCTCGTATCATTATGTCGGGTGAATTTGGGCTGAGAACGTCCAGTTTGGAAAGGACTTATATCAATTGAAGAATATGAAGCGCGATCTGTTGGTCATTGGGATCACCCTGGTAGCAATCCTGGGTGGGTACTTCGTGATTGTTTATCCCGGCAAGTCAAACCCCTTCGAGCCGGCGGCCAACCCGCACGGCGACAGCCCACACATGGGCGAGGACTTTGATATGGAAAGCGCCCTGTCGAATCTCGACGGTCTCCCTGAAGGTTTCGATCAACTAGTCCTCGAGGGCAACCGTTACATGGACAACGGCAACTATCCGGTCGGAGCCGAATGCTATCGCCGAGCCCTCGAGATTCGGGACGCTCCAGATGTCCGAGTCGACTTCGGTGCCTGTCTCCATGCTATGGGGCTCGAGGACCGCGCCGAGGAGGAGTTCCGAACAGTATTAGGCCAGGTACCGGACCATCCGATTGCTACCTTCAATATGGGGATTGTCTTCTATACCGGTACTACCATGGACTCGGCTCGGGTCTATTTCGAAAGGTATCTAGAGTTGGATCCCAACGGCCTGGCGGCCACCAGCGCTACCAATCTTCTCAAGGAGATCAACGACGGCATTTAGCATCTATGTACAACTCTGGCTCGATTCGGTGTGGTCGATGTTGCTCGATTCCGCCGGATTGTTGCTTGTCGGTCTAGCTCTGGCCGGGCTAATCCGCATAGTACTCACCGAGAAGTTCGCGGCCAAGTTTGTCTCCGGCAACTCCTCGGCCAACGTCTTCAAGGCCGCTCTCTTGGGAGTACCACTCCCGCTGTGTTCTTGTTCGGTTTTACCTGTTGCCTATCAATTGCGCGAGTCGGGAGTTAGTCGCGGTGCCACCGTTTCGTTCTTGATCTCGACCCCCGAATCCGGTGTCGATTCGATTGCCTTGACCTACTCCCTCATGGACCCGGCCATGACCGTCGCGCGTCCCGTTACTGCCTTCTTGACGGCTATTGCTGCAGGTCTTTGGGAGAATCAGAGCGAAGCCGATCCGCAATCGCCCTTACCTGACACCCCCACGGACAACTGCTCGGATTCATGCGGCTGCACTGAAAAGGACTCCCCACCCAGTGCGAGTCTGGCAAGTCGTGTCCTGGGTGGACTCAGGTATGCCTTCACCGATCTAATCTCCGATCTGGCGCCGTACCTGCTATTGGGTTATCTGTTGGCGGGTGTGGTAGCGGTGATTTGGGGCGGCGATGGAGGCGGGCTTCCTGAGGTTCTCCGCAGCGGTTGGGGCGCTTACGCCGGCGCTCTCGTGATTGGCCTGCCGCTCTATATCTGTGCCACCAGCTCCACTCCGTTGGCGGCAGCCTTGCTCGCAGCCGGATTTTCTCCAGGCGCGGCGTTGGTCTTCCTGATTGTCGGCCCCGCCACCAACGTAGCATCGCTGGTGGTGGTACGTCGGATCCTGAGCGGATGGTCCTTTGCCCGCTATTTGATCGCGGTCGTGGTGGTAGCAGTGTTGTGCGGCCTTGGCCTCGATGCCCTGTACAGCGTACTCGGTCTCGACTCTGCCGTCGCTGGTGCTGGACATCAGCACGAATCCGCCAGCCCGATTAGTCAGTTTGCGGCGGTTGCCTTGCTGGGAATGGTCCTTGGTTATTCGGCCAAGAGGTTGATCGCCCGTTTCAACTAGTTGTTGTCTCCTCCGGCTCAATCTCGAATATTGCAGGCATGCTCCAACGAGTAATTCACAATCGCTTGATCAAAGCCGCGGCCGACAGCCTATTGCCGCCACTTTGCCTCGGATGCAGTGCCTTCACGGAAGAGTCAACCATGGTTTGCACCGAGTGCGCCGAGCATATTGAGATATACCAGCAGCCGTTTTGTCTCGGTTGTGATCTTCCGCTTGCGGAGAGCTCTTGCCGCACCTGTGGCGACGCCAGTTTCCCGCTGTACGCCCTGGGTGACTACTGTCCGCCGCTCAGAGACATCATCCTCCAGTTCAAGTTTCACGGCATTACCTCCCCGGCCGATCTTGTCGCCGGTTGGTTGATCGATACGATGGGGAAGAAGCTTTCCGCCCAGGAACTGGATACTATCGTACCGGTACCTCTGCACCCAGCCAGAGAGAATCGAAGAGGCTACAATCAGGCGGCACTGTTCGCGAGATCTTTGAGCCAAAGGCTGGAGCTTCCGATGAACGAGCGGCTTGTTGAACGAGTGTCACGACGTCGGCCCCAGGCCAGACTCAAGCATGCTCAACGCCAGACCAATGTTCGAGGAGCCTTCGAGGTGATTGCTGAGATCGCTTCGGATGATCGCCTTCTCTTGGTCGACGATGTCTCCACCAGTGGAGCCACCCTGCGCGAAGTGGCAAAAGCTCTTCGCGAAAGAGGATTCAACCCGGTGGCCGCCGCAACCATGGCTCACGGAGGTTGATGGCGATGTTCGAGCCCTACCTGACCGACTATCTGCATGTACTGCGACTCGAGCGAGGGATGGCCACCAACAGTCTGGAGGCATACAAACGGGATTTGGGTGATTTCGCCAAATCTTCGGGGATCCTCGATCCCCGGAAAGTGACCGCTCGACACGCTCAGAAGTATTTCGCCGATATGGCCGTGGCAGGACGAAAGCCGACTACCATTGCCCGCCGAATCTCCAGTCTCAAGCAGTTCTTTGAGTACCTGGCCTCGCAGGGGACTATCAAGAACAACCCCCTGGCCGGCTTCTCGGCACCGAAAATCTCCCGATATCATCCCCATTATCTATCACCGCGTGAAATCAAGATGATCTTCGAGGCCATCGAAGACGATCAACCGCTGGCAGCCAGAAATCGGGCCATCCTCGAGGTGCTCTACGGTAGCGGCCTGCGTGTCAGCGAACTGTTGGGGCTGAAGTGGGGCGATATCGAGTTCGAGGCCGGATTCATTCGGGTAAAGGGAAAAGGGGGCAAGCAACGTCTGGCTCCGCTGGGAGATTTTGCCTCCGATGCCCTCAAGAAACTGGATTCTCGATCGACCGACAAACCCCAAGAGGGACCTGATTTGGTCTTCCGCGGGCGGACCGGAAAACCTCTCTCCAGAGTCGCCGTCTGGAAAATGCTCAAGAAACTGGTTTTGAGGGCCGGAATCAGCAAACCGGTATCCCCTCATACTTTCCGCCATTCCTTTGCTACCCATATGCTTGAGGGGGGAGCTGACCTAAGGGTGGTGCAAGAAATGCTCGGACATGCCGATATATCTACAACGCAGATATATACTAGCTTGGACCGGGATTATATAATTGCCGAACATCGAAAGTACCATCCTCGAGAACTGGCCGGGGCCTCAGACAACCGAGAGCCCTAGAAGCCCGGTATATCATTTTGCCGTCAAGCAAGAGGGCGTCAATCTCGATTTTCACATCGCTCAGTTTTTCAAGGGAGCTGAAGTAGCTTTCCATTTCTTCAATGACTTCGAAGAGCTACTACTTACCTGCCAGCGACATGAAATCGATGCCGTCATCATTGGTGGCCGCGGAGATTTCCTGCCCGAAGTCGAATTGATTCGCCTGGTGAAGCAAAATGTGTTCCTTTCGATCATCCCGGTGCTGATGTATCACCCCGAACCCGATGATGCCATCATCGTTGCGGCCTATGAAAACGGCGTCGAAGATTTCCTCTACGGACCCTGGCGTGAGCGTCTGGCCCAGGTACGAGTGAGACGGACTCTCGATCGCAACCGTCGCGACATAGCCGTCAATCCCTCGACCCATCTTCCTGGCCCAAATCTGATCGAAAAGGAAATAGCTCGCCAGATGGAGTTGGGCGAGCAGTTCGCCGTCTGCTATGCTGACCTGGACAATTTCAAAGCGTTCAACGACTATTATGGCTACGCCCGCGGTGACAAAGTCATCCGGCTAACTGCGCGGATCATCAAGGACATCGTCTTCGATGTCTGCCGCGAGGGTTTTGTCGGGCACATCGCCGGCGACGATTTCATTTTCGTTATTCCGTCCGGTGAGGTTGACACTATCTGTGGCAATATCCTCTCAACCTTCGATTCGATCGTTGTCTATCAGTATGAGCAGGAAGACCGCGATCGGGGATTCATCGTCACCGAAAGCCGCAGGGGAGAGCGAGAGCAGTTCCCGATTCTCTCGATGTCGATAGCGGTTGTGATTAATCGCAACGGGACATTTGAGCACGTTGGGGAGTTGTCGAGGATGCTGGCCGACCTCAAGAAGTATACTAAGATGAAGGACGGATCCAACTACATGGTGGAGCGTCGCAGCAAGTACTAGATTACTGCTCGTTGAGCAGTCTTTCCCTAAATCGCAAGGCGGGGGCGTAGTCAGGTTTCAACCTGAGGCATTCATCCAGGTAGAAGAAACTTGAGTCGACCGGATGTCCTCCCTGATAGTAGGCACTGGCCAGGCAATACCAGGCTTGGTGCATATCCGGTGATTTATCGATCGCTTTGTGCATGAACACCACCCCCTCGGCGAGCATCTCCCGTCTCAGGTGAGAAAGGCCCCAATTGAAGTAATCGGTGGCGTCCAAACCGCCCTTCAGATGATTGGCGCGGCCGAACAGACTGTCGGCAATCTCGCCGTAGTCACGACGGGCGTGAAATGCGGCCGACTGGGCCACAAAGTCGGGCTCCAACGGCGCCAGTCGAAGAGCCGTGTCGAAGGCAAACTTGGCCGAGTCGACTTGCCCCACCTGGTCCCAGCATTCGGCCAGGTTTACATATACCTGGGCTAGCTCATCGGTCTTGCGAGTTTCGGGTCCATAAAGCTGACGAGACCGCAGGAATAGCTCCATCGCTTCTTCGACCTGACCTTTTTGATAGACAATCAAGCCGAGGTTGTTGTGGGTGCGGGCGTGACTGGGATCGATAGCCATTGCCCGACGGAATGATCGCTCCGCCTCGGCGTTGCGTTCCAACTTCATCTGAATCAGGCCCAGATTGTTTATCAGCGGGACCGACATTGGGTACACTCGGTCAGCTTTGTGGTACTCGGCCAGGGCGCCTTCGAGGTCGCCCAGCCGTTCTAGTCTAATGCCGTGATTGAAGTGGACCTGGAAATCGCTGCCGTAATCCAGGTCGAAGTAAGTTCGATTGAATCCCACCAAGGAAAGGACTATCACTAACGCAGCAGGCACGACCTGCTTCCATCCGCCGGACTTCATTAGCTCGATAAGAAGCGCAACTCCTCCGGCGGCCAGCAAAATCAGAAACGGAACCAAAGGCAAGCGGTGACGGGCGGTTACCAGGAACAGAACAATACTGGGGATGTACGCCAGGATGAACAGGTAGATGGGCAGCAGTTGGCGCCTTTGCTGATTAAGCAGGATGACCCCGCCGAGTGCCAACGGCAAGAGCAAACCAAACGGAAAGAAGAGCAGTTTCTCCCAGACCAGACCGGCGAACAGGATCGAATTCTGGCGCTGATGATAGAGATCGGTGTTGTCACTGTTCTCGAACCCGCTAACCAGGTAGGTGGTTTTCATGAAAACAAGTTCTACGAACTTGCCCGGGTTGGCTATGATGAAGTCAATCGCTTTGGCCGTCCAGAAGCTTGACTGCTCAGCTTCGCTTAACTGCCGGCCCGCCTCTTCTTCTGCAGCCTCCTTGACTACCCCTCCGAACTCACGCCAGCTGACTGATTCGTCGAGATCAACTTCCGGCATCAGCATGGTTAGGCCGTCGGCCTTCTCGTTGTTTCCGAGGTAGAGGTTGATACCGCCCTGTGACGAGATCACCATGAACTCGCCGGTTACGGCAACATTGCGGATTGTCACCGGCGCGATAGCAATCAAACAGCCAAGGAGGAGAAGGACCGGACGTCTCGCTCTGGCCACAAAAGCAGCATCTTTGGTGATTGCGTATAGCCAGATCATCAAAACCGGCATGACGATGAGTATGTTGGGCCGGGCAACAGCTGCCAGGCCAAACAGGAGCCCGGTGATCAACCAGGTCTGCATGCTGCCAGAGTCGCGATGCACTACAATTCGATACATCGCCCACACCGTGAGAAACAGAAACAGAACCGGAATCAAGAACATCGTCTCGTAGAAGACGAGCGTCCCGTAGAAGGCGTAGGCGAGGCCGGAGATCCAGGCCGCCGTCCTGCCGAACAAGTGGTCGCCCAATCGGAAGAGCATGAAGGCGGTGCCCCCGGCGAGCAGCGTCTGCAATATCTTGGCACCGAGTACCGCACCTCCGGTGATCGCATGCAGAAAAGCCAGGAAGTAGGGATATAGCGGAGCCCGGAAGTAGGCGCCATCGCCCCAGAACGATGTTGTCAGAATTGACCGGGCCCATTCCCAATGCCATTTCTCATCGACAATCGGTATGTCGAAGCCGGGCTGGGAACTCAGTTCCAGCAGATAGATTAGTCGCACCAGAACGGTTGCCAGGGCAACCACCAGCGGCCAACGATGAGTTATGGAGAAATCGCGAGGATTCATAGATCCGAAGTTAAGCCAATTTGCCTCAAATATCAACGCCCGCTCGAGTCAGAACCCAAGCGGGCGAGTCGTTCATACTATATACAACCTTGAACTACTTTTTGCCCAGTCCGCGGAAGGCGATTTTGGCGAGGAGAACGGCCAGTCCGAAGAATGCCGCGAGGGCAATCCAGGGTCCGAACTCGCCGGTCAAAGTGCCCCAGAGTCCGCCGTAGCTGTCGTAGAAGTTCTCATAGGTACCCCAGGAGCCGATCATGATCGCAACGACGACGCCTATCAAAGCGTCACCGGCCACCAGTCCTGACGCGAAGAGAATCCCTGCCAGGTTGCGAACCTTGAAGTTGTTTTCATCGGAGTACTTCTTCACCAACCAGGCGACAATGCCTCCTGTCATGATCGGAGTCGAGAGCGAAAGCGGGAGATACAGCCCGATCGCGAAAGGCAACGATGAAGCCCCGAGCAGCTCCACAGCCGCAGCAATGAACACGCCGACCAGGATTGGTTCCCAGGGGAGATTCGCGTTCATGATCCCCTGAACGACCGTGGCCATTACATTGGCCTGTGGCGCCAGCAAGGGATCTCGATTGGTTGCCCCCTCGACAAAGCCGAAAGCATCGTTGAGAAAGTACAGGGTGAAGCCCATCGCCAGAGCGGGGAAGAGAAGACCGATGAACTCGGTCATCTGCATTTTTCGGGGTGTCGCCCCCAGCAGATAACCAGTCTTGAGGTCCTGGGCGATGTCTCCGGACATACAGACCGCAATACAGACGACTGTACCGACCGACATGGCGGTGATCATTCCGCTCACGCCGTCAACGCCGAACTGAATCAGGATCAAGCAGGTTACCAACAAGGTGGCGATGGTCATTCCCGAGACCGGTGAGGAGGACGATCCTACTACACCGACAATTCTAGCTGCCACCACCACAAAGAAGAATCCGAACAGGACCGCCAGGGCGGCGCCGAGGAAGTGAAGCTCGGTGCCGGGTAGCAACCATATGGCGATGATCACCAACAAGACGCCCAGGAGCACCCACTTCATGGGAATGTCTCGGTCGGTGCGAGGCGATTCGTTGCCGGCTGTCCGACTGGCGAACAGCTGCGAGAATCCGCGACTGAAGGACGAGAAGATCACCGGAACTGATTTGACGAGCGATACGAAACCGCCAAGTACCACCGCACCAACACCGAGATACTTGATGTACGAGTTTCGTAGTTCGCCTGAGTCCATCTCGGCCAAAGGCATCTCGCCGGGGGAGACAATCGTTCCCGCCGGTAGTTGTTCGCCAATGAAGGCAAGTAAGGGGCCGACTCCCAGGTAACCCAACACCGCTCCAGCCAGCATCAGAGCTGCGATACGCGGCCCAATGATGTAGCCCACACCGAGTAGTACCGGGGTGGCGTCGACAGCGATGGTGCCGCCTTTCAAGAAGCCTCTGAACTCATGCGCCGGGGTCTGAGTCCACACCCGAAGCATGTCATAGGCGACTTTGAACATGGCTCCGATACCGATACCCATGAAGACGGTCTTGGCTTTGGAACCGCCCTCGTCACCGGCTACAATGATCTCGGCGCAAGCGGTTCCTTCAGGGAATCGGAGTTTGCCGTGTTCTTCGTGCACGAGATACTTGCGCAAGGGGATCATCAGGAGAATACCCAGCGACCCGCCGAGCATACTCAGGAAGAAAATCTGCCATTCGGAAACGTGGTGATAGTAGCCCTGGGCGACCAACTGCTCATTGGCGGCCCATATAAAGAAGGCCGGCACGGTAAAAATGATACCCGCGGCGAGTGATTCGCCGGCCGAGCCGATGGTCTGCACGATGTTATTCTCGAGCACGGTCACATTGCGGCCGGCAACGGCTCGCAGGATGGCCATTGAGATTACCGCGGCCGGGATCGAGGCCGAAACAGTCATCCCGAACTTGAGTCCGAGATAAGCATTGGCTACTCCGAACACCACGGAGATTATCGATCCCAGGATTACCGCCTTGATAGTAACTTCGGCGACTGTCTGTCCAGCCGGGACAACTGGTTCGAACTTGTTGTTAGGGGAGTCCTCTGCCACTGAACCTCCTGTGGGTATACGTTTATCCGATTGATCTATTAAAACCTCCCAACCGCACACCTGTCAAGGATTTGTGTGGGCGGCGTGGCCGACTTCGATGGTTCGAACCCGAACCTTTCCGGTCTTTCTTCGACCAATAGGCGTGTCTGGGATTAAGCACGTGGGATTGACAGAGTAGGGGATTGTCGCAACTACTGCGACGATCTCCACTCACACACCTAAAACCATGTTAGATTAACATTAAGCCTAATAATAGTTGAGTTTTTTACGGAACCTACGTATTGCTTTTAGTGTATCAAGGATTGCAAGCACCTTGGGACGATTTTCCACAGCCATCAAATACTTGCCCCGGTTGCAAATACAGAATGGGCAATACAAGAATTGATCTTGACAAAACAGGGCAATTTCGTAACTTATAAACAGGGAGACCGCACCGACCCTCGATGATATTCGCAAATCCATTTGAATCCGTAATTAACTTCACCGATTGCAGGTCGTATTGCAGTAAATGCGGCTGTAGAGATTCACGTAAGGACAACGTGATAAACAGCCGAATAATGGAAACTAAAAGGACTTATGGTGAGGAGGTGGACCTTGCTGAAGAGAACTAAACTTACGATGGTGGTAGTGACCATGCTGTTGGTACCGTCACTCGTATTTGCCGCAGCTGACAAGTTTGGTGCGGCTCAGGCTTTCTCCGGTGAAGAGAACACTATCGTCGTACCGCTCAACGTGACCAACCAGGACAACCTGGCGGCCATGGATATTGCGCTCGGTTTCTCCGAGGGTGTGACCCTGGAAGCGGTGACTTTTGAAGACACTCGTGTCGAGTACTTTGATCTCAAGATTGCCAATATCAACAACGAAGAGAAGACCGTCGTGATCGGTCTGCTGCCGCAGATGACTCACGAAGCCAAGCCCGATCTCGAGGCCGGCACCGGTACTGTGGCCAAGCTGCATTTCCGCGTTGATGATCAGTCGATCGACGACATTACTCTCGAAGCGATTACCACGGAAGTTCCGTATCACTCTCTGACCTTCGTCTATCACGATGGTGACCAAATCACCACCGAGAAGCCGGAGTTCGAGAATGTTACAGTATCCCTCAGTGGTGTAACCAGCCCGGAAGTCCCGGATGTGTTTGAACTGGCTCAGAACTATCCGAACCCGTTCAACCCCACGACTACCGTGAGCTTCTCGCTGCCCAAAGCTTCTCAGGTCAGACTTGAGATCTTCAACGTCCTCGGTCAGAGCGTCGCCACCCTGGTTGACGGTCGCCTGGATGCGGGCAAGCACGACGTTCTTTGGAGCGCCGATGGAAACGCCAGTGGCGTCTATTTCTACAAATTGGTGACCGAATCCAACACGGCTACCAAGAAGATGATGCTGCTGAAGTAAGCTTCTGAATCTTCAAAATAGAGTTGCAAGTATAGCGAAATTGATATCTGTCGCGCCTTCCTGTTGCCACGGGAAGGCGCTTTTCAATTCGCTGCAACTCGGCTCCAATACCTCCAGAACCGGCTAAATCCTACGCAGAACACACTTTCTGCGTCAACTACGACACAGTTCTTGCGATACTGTCCGTCACTGTTCGCATTGCGCGTCGTTTTCGCATCGTAATCTGTTGTGCTACAACGCGATGGCTAGAATGGGAAGGGGTTGGCATGCCGTTTGTATATAGTATAGGCATATCGGGGAAGCCAGAACTTAACCTAGGCATGCCCGCAACCTGCCGATTTCTGTGATGGAAGGCAGCGCTCTTGGCGGTGACGCTGTCTTAACATTCCCCGATTGGTGAGGAGAGAAAGGTCTCAGCGAAAGTTGAGACCTTTTCCATTGGGGCTAGTCCGCTATCTCCCGGCCGCCTGTCGCTCGGCCGAAGTGTTTGCCTCCTGCTCGAGCCACGACGTCAGATCTTCGGGAGATGTCTCTTCTGCCAGTCGAAAGTACTCCCTGGCACTCTTCTCGGATTCCTCCAGATTCCCCAGCCTGAAATGGGCCAGAGCGTTGAAGTAGTGGGAGGGCGCGTATTCGGAGCCCACGCGGAAAGCCGAGTTGCTCAGGATTTCCTCGAACTTTCCTAGATCAAACAGGATGCGGAAATAGGAGGCGTAAATGATATCGAATGTCTCGAAATCCATCGGACAGGTCTCGACTCCGTATGACAAACGAATCTCGGCCTCCTCGGGAAGGTCGAGCATCCGGAAGCACTGGGCGCTGTATAGCAGGGCCAGCGGGTGATCAGGATAGATCGCAAGCACGTACTCGAAGTACAGGAGCGCATACTCCGGACTATTGTTCTGCACGAGGATCTGGGTGCCGAGGTCATAGACTCGGTCGGGATCTAGAGCTGCGGCTGTCAGGAAGGCCTTGTTGGCGGCGGCGGTGTCTCCGCTGTGGGTATATGCGGTGCCAAGATTGAGATAGCCGTTGGTGAACGTGGAGTCGATCGAGACACACTTGCGCCCATACTTGATTGCTGCCTCAAGATCCCCGTTTTGACGGTGCAGAACAGCCAGATCGGACCAGGGATCGGGGTAGGTTGAGTCCAACTCCGCGGCCTTGAAGTAGTTCTCCTTAGCGCGTTCATACTCCTCAACTTCGTGGTAGATCAGTCCCAGATAGTAGTAATAGACGGGATGGATCGATCCGGCTTCGATCAGGTCCGACAAGATTCGATGTGAATCGTTGAACTCTCGTTCTTCATAGAGCCCGACCGCTTCCACGAACTTGGCGGAATCAGCCTGAGGCACCGGCCCGACAGCCTCAAGGCTTGTCACCCCTGGCAGCAAGACGATTAACAGGATGGTCACGAAGGGGAAGCAAATGCGTGGACAGTTCATGATTCTCGTTACTCAGCTTGGGTTATCGTCAACTTGGGCAAACGTTACGCTTTGCCGAACAACTTGGCAAGCTTTGTACGTTTGGTTGCGAGAAACGGACGATGAAAAAGGGGAGCGATGGATCTAGCTGAGCGACTTCGCCTGCAAATCTTCGGGGCTCGTGGGTGCCACTACGATCTCTTCTTCCGACGAATCCTTGAAGAGCGTGACATTCACTTTCGGTTCGTTCTTGGCCGAGGAGTACCGGGCGGTGATCTGCGCCGCTTTCTCAAGATTGGCTTCGGAGGCGTCGCCTATGAGCAGAGTGATCGGCGAACCGATTCCCATGGCTTCGATTTGGACATGATGCTCTTGCTTGTTGGCCAGGATGCCCTTGTTGTCGGAGTCGTTTCGTCCCACAATCAGTTTGGTGTTGTCATCGAGGCGGAAGTGACGGCCGTGGCGCAACAGGTTCAGGTCGTTGAAAGTGATGTTGTCGGTGTGGGCCAGTAGGTCACGCAGTCGATTAGAGTATCCCGAGTCGGTCAGAAGGCAGCCCGATGCCGGCGAGGGGTAGTCCTCCAGGCCAAACTCTTTGGCCAGCTCCATTTGTCGTTTGCGGCTGCGTCCGCTGATACCCTCGAGTTTTTCACGATCCACCAGGCCGGATAACTCGGCGTCGGTTGGCTCCAGAAGCTTGGCTGAAAGAGGACGGAGAAGCTTGCCCTTGAGTCCCGCCTCTTTTGCCGTCAGGTTGAGTTTGTCCTTTACCTGTGACTTTGGCCGCTGGCCCATGACTTCACCCGTAACGATAAAGTCAGCACCGGACATCTCCATGAACTCCTTGGCCTCCGAGAGCATCAGTATGCGGCAGTCGACACAGGGATTCATGTTCTTGCCGTAGCCAAACCGGGGGGCTTTGACGATGTCGACGAACTTCTGACCCAGATGCATCAGCTTGACGTTGAATCCGAACTTCTCTGCAGCCGGATAGGGATCAGAGCCACAGGAGGAGCGATCTCCCAGGTCACAACCGAAGTGAGTCATGAAAGTGATCGCGGTAACCTCGATATCCTGTTTCAACATCAGCAGAATAGCGAGAGCGGAATCAAGCCCACCCGAGAACAGGGCGACACAATGAGCGCGTTTTTTTGATGTATTGTCCATTTTATAGAATCTCTAATCTGTCAAAGTCGTACAACCTCACAATGGAACAAAACGCATGTCGGTTCCATATTGTTGGCGCTAATATAAGCCAAAGCTTGTGATTTGGCCCCAAGTATTCGAGGTAGTTGATGATTCACTGGGCTTTCGGAGGAGCCGCTTGTGAACGACAGACTCATAGGGTGTGATACTCGGCCTGATAAGTCGTTTGTGGAGACCCTGGTATCCCTGCAATGCCCCCGATACGCAGGTCGAGATCTTCGATATGTCGAGTCCAGCGGTACCGATAACAACCTCTGGCGCCTTGGCACCGATCTGGTGGTCCGACTTCCTCGCTTCGAAGGCGCCTCCCAACAGGTCCTCAAAGAAGCCGAGTGGCTTCCCGTGCTGGCGCCGCAACTCCCTCTGAAAGTACCGCAACCTGTGTTTGTCGGCAATCCAGCCGACGATTACCCCTTCCATTGGTCAGTGTGCCCCTGGTTCGAAGGACAGACCCTGGCAGGGTCGAAAATAGTCGACGAGGTTGGGCTGGCCAAAAGCCTGGGCGGATTTGTTAGAGCCCTGCACAGCGCTGGTCCGGACGGCGGGCCGCCCCCCGGAGCCCATAACTTTTATCGCGGTGTTCCTTTGGAGCAACGGGATGAAGCTGTTAGAGAATCCGTGCACAGACTACGGGACGAAATCGATGCCGACAAGTCCCTGGCGATCTGGGAAGAGTCGCTTGCATCTTGTGGGGGGGCAACCAAGACCTGTTGGATTCACGGAGACCTGCATCCGGGCAACATCCTGATTCAGGAGGAAAGGGTGTGCGCGGTGATTGACTTTGGAGGGATGGCCGTTGGTGATCCTGCCTGTGATATGATGGCTGCCTGGACATTGTTGGATTGCAAGGTCCGTGAGGCCTTCCGTCATCTTGTCGATTGTGAAGACGCCGTCTGGGAGAGAGGGAGGGGATGGGCTTTGTCGTTCGGGCTGATTGCTCTGGCCGAGTATCGGCTGAGTAATCAGGGTTTGGCGAAAATCTCCAGGCTAACAATCGATCGTGTCCTGGGAGACGGCTAGTGGGCGTCGATTCTCGCTTGCTCATTTTGGTTCATCCCCAGAGGATTCCCCCAAAAACCTTGACTCTCGGTGAGCGAACGGATAGAATGCCCCCGAACAGGAAATAGCTAATGTCAACATTTACCGCGATCAACAACCGGCTGAAATTTGCCGCCAAGTCAACCCAGGAGCTGTTCTACTTCTCAGTTAGAATGATCGCGGCCCTGTTTTTCCGCAAGACCTACTTTTCTGAGACGCTAGAGCAGATGTACACCATCGGCTATGGCTCGCTCTACCTGATTCTTCTGACAGGTGTCTTTGCCGGCGAAGGATTTGCGCTTGCCTTCGCTCACGAGTTGGGTGATTTCGGAGCCAAAAACTACCTTGGCCGGATTATGGCAATCGCCATTCTGAGAGAGCTGGGTCCGGTACTGACCGGTCTCATGTTTGCGGCACGGGTGGCCTCCAGTATCACCGCCGAGATAGGCGCCATGAAATCCTCACAGCAGCTCGATGCTATGACAGCTTTCGGTATTGATCCTATAGCTAAGATCGCCGTGCCAAGAATGGTGGCCTTGATTCTGATGTTGCCGGCATTGACGATCATTTGCGATGCCATCGCGCTGTTGGGTGGCTGGTTGATTGCTGTCTATCTCGCCCACGTCTCGTCGAATATCTACTGGTCGGCTGTAATGGAGCGGATGGTGTTTGGTAATCTCTTCATGGGGATCTTGAAGCCGATTGCCTTCTCTTTCGTGATTGCCTTTATCGCCTGTTACTTTGGCTTCAATTCCCGAGGCGGGACCAAGGGCGTGGGTCAGGCAACCACCAACTCGGTGGTGGCCTGCTCGATATCGATTTTGATCGTCAACTTCCTCATCACGAAGTTCGTCTCTGACTACCTGAAGGGTTACATGTGATCCAACTACGCAGCGTCAGTTTCGCCTACGGCGAAAAGCAGGTACTCCAGGGAGTCTCGTTCTCGGTTGACGATGGCGAGGCGGTGGCAATCATGGGACCTTCCGGCTCTGGAAAGTCCACGATTCTGCGCCTTATATTGGGGTTGGAGAATGCCAGCGACGGGGAAGTCATTGTCGATGGTCACGACATCGGCAAGCTGAGGGAATCAAAGAGGCGACAGATCCGAAAGAACATCGGCATGGTCTTCCAGGAAGGGGCCTTGTTCGATTCCCTGACTGTCGGGGAGAACGTCGGGTATTACTTGCTCGAACATAGTAAGCTGAAGTGGGAAGAGATCGATCAACGAGCCTGTCGAATGCTGGGCGAGGTCGGTCTCAACTGTGACGAAGTCATTGATCTCTTGCCTGAGCAGCTGTCCGGTGGTATGAGACGACGCGTGGCCATCGGGCGGGCGTTGCTGTCAACCGATCCGACGATAATGCTTTACGATGAGCCCACAACCGGACTGGATCCACGGTCGACCCACAATATCCTGGGACTAATCGAGCAGTTGCATCGCGAAAAAAACCTTTCGACCGTGGTCGTGACACACCAGATTGCAGATGCGATCGCGATTGCCGATCGGTATGTCGTGATAATCGATGGTCACATGGTCTTCGACGGCTCGCTCGATGAACTGCGTGACAGCCGTGATCCCAAGGTGCTGTCATTTCTGGCGCCGTTCCGAGCCTCTGTTACGGGAGTTATCGAGAGTCGCCTGTCGGATGTTGTCGCTCAGAATGAAAGTGAGTCGCCTCAAGAAGAAAGCTAGTCGCTCCCTGTGAGCGTTTTGCCTTAGACACGAAATACGGGTACAGATACATGCAAAGAACGACCACAAGCAAATGGAGCACTCTGAAACTGGGTTCGATTCTCATTGTCGCGCTGGTAGTCGCGATGTGGGCTTCGTTGACCGGTGGGGGAGCTTCGTTCTTCTCTCCCAAAATCGAGTTTGTCGCTTACTTCGCCAATGTAAACGGACTGGTGAAAGGCTCTCCGGTCTGGGTGGCCGGTATGGAAGTCGGCAATGTGCGGACGCTCGAGTTCGTGAATCTCGACTCATTGCGAAAGATCAAAGTCAACTTCCTGGTCAAAGAGTCGGTATGGCCTCTGATAACGATGGGCAGCGAGGTGCAGTTGGGTTCGATCGGACTTCTTGGCGACAAGATGGTCGAGGTAATCCCGGGGCCTACGGGAGGAAGCCCGGTTAACGAAGGCAACGTTATCCCTACCCGTGATGTCGGATCGGCGGCTTCGTTGTTCTCGGCCGGTACCGCGGCTATGGAAGAAGCCGGCGAGTTGGTTGACAATATCAACAGTGTCCTGGGGAAGATGAATCGTGGCGAGGGCACGCTCGGTAAACTCACGACCGACGAGCAGCTATATCTTCAGATGACTGAGTTGAGCCGCAATCTCTCGGTGTTGGCAAGAGACCTACAGCAAAGCCAGGTGACGATTACCAAATCAATTGAGACCACCGCCGAGGCGGTTACGCAGTTGAGCGATCAGGTCAGTCAAAACAGCGGGACCATCGGCAAGTTGATGAACGACCCTCACGTTTACGACAACCTGGCTTCGACCACGGCCCGACTCGATTCCGTCATGTCCAAATTGAATGCGGCGGAAGGTTCGCTGGGGTTGATGGTTTCGGATACCGGCCTATACGTTCAGACAGTGAATCTCATGACCCGTGTCAACAATCTGGTGAGCGATATCCAGTCGGATCCCCGTAAATACTTCAAGTTCTCGGTTTTCTAGCTGGTTCAAGCCGGCAGGTGGGCGGTCATAAATCGGAGCAATCCGATCACGCCGTCTTTGCCGCGCGCATCGATATCCATCGGCGGTCCCACACAGGTCGGACATCCACGTTCGCAAGGGCAGGAACTGACGTGTTCGATGCACGCATCCAGCCATCG